>Ga0214545_1000406_pt1 | contig 67025 bp, 38 predicted proteins | sample CNSS4metaG_FD_160064 | JGI IMG/M metagenome (GOLD analysis project Ga0214545, IMG submission 160064) | Root nodule microbial communities from cowpea collected in UCLA plant growth center, Los Angeles, California, USA - CNSS4 | ecosystem: Host-associated > Plants > Roots > Nodule | place: USA... | reverse complement strand
TGCAGTAGTGGCTGCACCACATTATCTCGCTTAGGTGAGCCCGTCTCGCCTGAGCGAGACCCATATTCGCCCAATACACACAACCCCTCGCCTGGACGAGGAATCGACATAAACGGAACATCAGTTTCATCACAACCTCACTCAGGCGAGCCCTACTTGCCTGAGCGAGACTTGGTTCGCTTAATGCACCAATCTTCTCGCCTGAACGAGAAGTCGCGCCCAAAACTCAAACACACTTCTTCGCAGCCTCGCTTAGGCGAGCCATTCTTGCTTAAGCGAGAGTGTTTGTCGCTCAACCTGGATTCCCTCGCCTACGCGAGATGTTCGCGTAACAACAGGAATTGTGTCTATGCTAATCTCGCCTAGGCGAGCCTGGTTCGCCTGAGCGAGAAATGCAGACCCCAATTCTGTTTACGCACGCACACCAGCAACCATGCCCAAATCAACACTCTAAATCATACCAGAACAGTTTACACATATTTCAACATCATATAGGCATAAATTAGACTCCATATGGTTCCCAAATGCCAAGTTCACACAATTACATCATACCCAGTGCATAAATCCATTATATTCATACATTTCGTCAAAATTCCAATAAAACAATACCAAACACACAACCCCCAAAACCCCTCATGTGCGTCACGAATTTCAGGCCATAGTTTCATCAAAATCATGCCATTGCATACAATCAACACAAAATTTCGAATTCAGCTCCCCTAACCTGAAATTCTTGATTCAAATTGAGAAGGATGAAGGACCCTTAGTTCACCAATGCTTCAGCCCCTTTGTACACCCAAAACTTCCCTCTCAATCCCTAATTTCGTTTTCCTCTCTAAACTAGTTCACCATACTGCCAAAACCCTTTCTTTTCCCCTAAAACAGCCTTTTATATGAGTCTTAATTAGGGGCCTAAATGCTAAAACGAGAAATGAACCTAATGTGTTTTTAAGTTCCATTTAAGGTTAATTAGTTAGTGGTTTAATACTATTTTTCCAGCCCTTTGGTTGCTTCTCATTCTAGCTTTACCTTTTGTCCTTTCACCTCCACTCCAAACTAGAATTAGCAAAACAAGGTTTAAACCCGTGACCTTCCACTCATAAGAGCAAAGCATAACCACTATGCCAAATCACATTTTGTGATAACCATTATAATCTTATGACTATATCATCACTCACCATTCACAATCACATTACCAAAACAAAATAAGAATAATTAAATAACACACAACAAGCATACATAGGACTCGAACCCAAGTCCTCTCACACAATTAAAGTACTCTCAACCATTTGAGCTAGTACTTTTCCACATCATATAATTAACCTTTAATGCCTTCAAAGTTCTCAACACCCGCATTTATTACTTAATTAATTATTTAACTAATTAATTTCCACGGGTCTTACACCAATACTACTTATTGAATTAAACAGTCAATAAAGCAAATACTGCATACATTATATCATATTCGCACCAGCATCATTCAATAAGCGCGCTCCTATAGCATATACTATCGGTATCAAGCAAACAACAAATATACCAGAACATTCATCATATTAATAAGAAAGTAAAATAGTGTACGAATTATTATAAACTTAGGATTAATATCAAATTGAAAGCATAAAGCAAAAATCCTAAGTTTTTCCTTCATCAACATCCTCCACAACCACGACTTCATCAGTGTTTGCATCTAGATCCGCTGCCATCTTTTCCGCCTTTTCCTCAGGGTTGGTTTCTACTTCACTTATAATTCGGCCATCAACCACGTCTTATTTAAATCAAATTTGGATCCGACGCATCAACGTCTTTGTGAAAGAAAGCCACCTACCTCAAACCCTTCTGGAAACCATTAATATGCTCCTGAATAAAGCAGCCCTTAAGATCCTCCAGCTCGGTCTCGAGGCCGTCATGTTTTTCCTTCAGTTCATCATAGTTGGCCTCTAGATCCGCAATCCTTCCTTTTAGTTTTTTCTCAGACTCCAAGCACCGCAACTTCCAAGTCCTCAACCTATTCTTCTCCTCTAGCCACTCCTCCCTTTCCTTTTCCCAAGTCGCCTTCTCGTCGGCATGCTTGTCCACTTGGCCTTGGAACTCTTCCACCTTCGACCGGTTACCTTCCTTCAACTCTCTTTGGTACAGAGAACCCACTCGGCGTCCCAATATCAAGGCCTTGTTGTTAAATTCTAGCATAGCCATAATCATGGCATTCGGCTCCATGTTATCAATTGAGTTAACTAGAGCCTCCGATAGGTTAATATTGATATCACATCGGACAAGCGTCTCCAGCAACTCTATGAGTCCAACTTTGGGTTTCTTAAAACCAGTAGAGGATCTCGGCCCCAACAAGGTGGCCCTCACCCTCTTCACATCCTTCCCTCCGTCCTGCTTAACGGGCTCATCCGTTTTCCTCTTCGATCCCCCGTGCACATGCACTTCAACCAAGAGATCTTGTAGATTGGGAACTTTAGTGCTCCTAGTAGCCCTGGCCTTTGCTACCTTCTCCTTGGGAAGAGCTTGAAAGAGATTCAAGTTTTTCTTCCCAACCTGTGCAATGTGACCTACAATGGTCACAACAAACGCCGATTGGTTAACTCAAACACAACACAACACTTAAATATACAAAAAGATACCTTCTACACCAACAATTGGATGAATCAAATTATAAACCCTAACTAAACCCTTAGTGGGCATATTATCATTAAAGTTCATCGGGGTATCCACCACCTCCCTGTCCGCCATCCACAACTTCTCACTCTTCATATCCTTATATCGTCAGGGATTACCGGTCCAACTGAAAGGGAATATAGTGTTCCCGTCATCATTATAGAAATATGACCGTCTTGGCTCTTTCACCACCACCTTGAAGAAATCGTCTTTAAAGTGATTGAAGGACTGGGTAAATGCATCCAGTCTGTTTATACCCGACCGACTTATCAGCGACAACCAGGTTGTTGGACTTTTAGGCCGAGTATCGAAGAAATACATAAATGAGTGCGGGGATGGTTGTAAATAAAAAGCTTGACATAACACTCGGAATGCTTGTAGATATGCCCAATTGTTTGGATGCAACTGAGTAGGGGTGACATTCAGCAAATGCAACACCCTCATAATAAAGTCGTCAAACGGCAACCTCACGAACAATTGCGAGAAATGGCACATGTACATATAGAAAAACTTCTCAGTAGCCCCTTCTTTACCATGGCATACACAATCAACAACACTAACCCTTTCCAAGGCCACAATGTCCTTTCGAACACCCCTATCGAATATGGGGATGCAATTTAGCCAAGACTTTAACAACCATGACCATCTAAATAAAGAGTATTGCTTTCGCACATCCTCGGCCACCCACCTGTATCCCGCCTTCATCGGCCAATTACTTTTTTCCAACTCTTCGGGTGGGTCCTCTCTAATTTCGGTAGTTGTCTCCATTGGGATCCTCCCCTCACCACCCAACTGACATGTACTACCACTCATGGATTGACTACTTCTGTCTCCCCCTGAACGATCACTCCCATTACCCGGACTAGATAAAGACGCACTATCACTAACACTTGACATACCTGTTTTAAATAACAAGATGACGGTAGAGACAAGGAACATATCAGATAGATCTCGCGCAAATAGATGGCTTCCCTCAAATCTCTTGCGAATGAACAAAAGTAAATTCATCTCCTAAACGTTCGTATTTATAGCCAATATCTCAAACGCTACAACTTTTCCCGCTAAAACAACAATCATACGAAGCGTCACAACGAATGCGAAATGTCACAACACCCGAAATGGCGGCCCAAAACCCTCCGATTAGACCTCTGACATCTGGCACCCCTTCATCTACCATCGCTTCTTATGCTTTAGCCTTAACACTATTTATAACACTTAAAGGCTGGGGGACTAGTGTACTATATCTTGGCGGACCAAGGCAACCACACGGCCAAGACCGCCTACACAAAGCTCCAAAATAAAGTTACTAAGTATATAATCAGTCAAGCAGAACCATATAGCGGCCCAGGTCACCAGTCAAGCAGAAACACATAGTGGCCCAGACTGCCTACTTCAAAGGATAATGCATAATAGGTCGATAACACTAAACTTAGAATATTGCAGGCAAGGTCCCAAAAACCAACAAACATCAATACAGGGCCTGGGCAAATCCCAGGCGCATCCAGGGCCCAAATATCAGCCCAGCCCATAAGGGTGGCAAATATAATTAATAAACTCTATAAATGCAGATAGACCTCGACAATTAAAAGGTACACTTTCATTAATTTTCTAATCCAAGATTTGACTTTTTGAAAGCCCTTTACTGACTTGATCGTTGGAGCCCTCTCTGCAGGTAACCCCTTAAAGGTCCAAGCCGTGTACGCTAGCAAATAACATGTGCAAACCGAAAAGGAACTAGCTTGAGAGGTCAAGGACTGAGGTAAGACGTTATTTGTGTCCCTAGTATTTACAAAATAAAATTAAAATGTTTTTAAATTTAATTTTAATAAATGATTAAGTAATAAAATATCATAAAAAAATAAACAGTATTAAAACAAAAAATATTTATAAAATAATTATTTTATGAAATAAAGGTAAAATATATTAAACAATAAATTAATTAGATATTATATATATTAAATATCAAGTCATTATAGAAAAAATAAAATAATGCTTTAAATATAAATAATGGATAAAAATGTAAATTATCTTTAGAGACATGTGATTACAAAAAGAGAAAAAAAATTAAAAATATCAAATGACAAAAACACCAATAAAAGAATAATTTTTCTAGTATCTTCTTTTATAAAATAAAAATAAAATATATTGAATAATCAACTAATTAGACATTACATTAAGTAATCAAGTAATTATAGAATAAAATCATACTTTAATTGTAAATCATGAATAAAAATGTAAATTACCTCTCTATAAACATATGAAAGTAAAAAGAAAAAAAGAAAAAAAAATTAAAAATATCGAATGACAAAGAACCTGACAATTAAGACAATTGTTAAAAAAATAAACATGATGAAAAAGTAACTCTCCTATTATTTTCTTTTCTTATACTATAGTTTTTTTAATGAGATGAATTATTATACGTACGTATTCAAATTATTGTTAAAAGCACTGATTTAGATATTTATACAGTTTTATATATCTTATGTTGAGAAAGAACAAAACATAATTGTTAGATTTGAAAATTTTATGTAACTATAATTAAAATATTAAATTTGGACCTGAAACAAACCTATTTCTAATATAAAATATAATTAGTGTTAGAATTATGAACTACCGAGATTAAACCGAATCTAATAGTAAAATAAAATAAATATTTTTTGCGATGAACTAAAGAATGGAAATGTCAATTGTTTGAATAATTAAAGTATTGTACTTTATTTTAATAGAGTTGTTCAACATTTTGTGTTTTTAATGTGATTGAGGGGTTGTCAGCAACTTAACATAAGTTCCTTGTCCTTTGCCTCACATGAAAGTGAAAGTGCAGTCAAATGGAGGTTTATCGAGTGCTACACAAGTCCACCAACCCTATTATAACACATAAAAAAGGCATTTTCCGTCTTTGAATTGATGTACTGGACCCAAACAAGTAATATAACCCTTTTAAGTCATATGGGTGCTTAATATTCCGATGAGGTTTTGTATTATTATCTTTCTCAGTCACAAAGCATGGTCGTTTAGACAAGTCCTTAGTGCTCCACTAGGTCTTCGATTATTACATTTTAAATTGTCATAAGAACACATTAAAATACATATATTTGATTCGTCTTAAAACAAGGCTTTTTGGCATACTTGTATCAGTTTTATGTCGTGATTGCATACTTTTTTCATTAAGTTCTCATATTTTCATGATGATTTTATTAAAAAAATAACAAGGGTGAATCACACTAAATCCAAGATAAAATTGCATTGTATACCAGCAAAAAATACTTATTACGAAAAAAATTAAAAATTAAAAATTAAATAAATAAATGGAATCCACTTATATTATTCTCTATTATTTTCTTTATATAAAACATTATAAACTTTGAATTTTATATGCCTAGAACAAACAACATTTTAGTAGATTTATCATTAGTCAACCCTTTCACATTTCAAACAAGATCTTCAAAATTCGTTATTGCTTTGTAGAAGTCCATGCTTTGAAGGATTTGGTATTAACTTTTGATCTACTTCCTATCAGGTTTTTTTGTAGTTTGAATTCATTATCTTCTCACTACAAAAAAAGTAGGTGTTACCGACAGTCGAAATCCATCTAAACTAAGCAACATCTATCGGTAAACATTTTTTTCCGACGGATAATTGACAGGTAGGAATCCATCGATAAATGTGGCGTAGGTAATAATTACCGACGAATTATGCCCGTCGATAATTACTGCCAGCTGGATCCGTCTATAATTATCGAAGAATGTATCCCAAGGTAATTACCAACGGATCAAACAGTCGGTGATTATCGACAAGCATAATCCGTCGGTAATGTCATGCGTCAAGTGTTGCATTTTTCGACGGATGTGGCGACGAATATATTTGTCTGTAGTGGCAATGCCATTTTGTGATGTATTCTGCAATTACAACTTTCCAAACATACAAAGGCAATGCCATTTTGTGATGTATTCTACAATTACAACTTTCCAAACATACAAATTATTATCAGACTTGCCAATTTCATATTAGTGCATATGAAAGGTAATTTAATTCCTCCACAACACGTGCTTTGTTAGATATCAAAGAATTAGGAATTACCTTAGAACTATTATGAGGTAAATCAAGTAGTTGTAGACCCAACAAACTATTGACAATGGAAGTAACCTTCTCTAGAAAAGCCACATCAGCCAAGGAATCAAACTCTACTAGCACACCACCTATTGAAATATCTAGTTTATTAATAAAAGAAGATTCATTTGCAACACAAGCATTATCATGATTAACCATCTTGCTCAAGTTATGACAAAGTGATGAAGGCGTGGTTCGGGATTGTCACAGGGATTTCAGAGCAGTTGATGGAATCATGCCAAAGACCTTCAAAGAGATCTTGGATTAGCTTCAGATCATAGAATAGGAACTCTTTTATAATTTTTGTAATGTTTTTGTTTGGGCTTCATTGGACCTTCAGTTGTGTTGGGCCTTTTGGTGTTTCAGTCCATAGTATATAAGCCCTTGTGAGACACTTTTGTATGGAGATTTGAGTTATATGAAAAATTGAGTTTTCTCTCAAGTCTTGATGTTCTCCTCAGAATCACTGATCCTTATCTTTAAATCTCCGATTCAAAGTGGCAGATCTTCCTCACTTATCTTGGAACCTCCTCCAAGTGGCGTGATTTCCTCCAGTTCCACAAAAATCCCTAATCGACGTCATCCATTTTCCCCCTTTTCGTTTTAGGGTTCATACTCATTTTTGTTCTAGGTGCATTTCACCCCAAATCCAAGACGATCCTTCATCACAAAGCAATTGGGGGCTCCAGAACAGATTGCCTAATAACAGGATAAACCATAGGCTCCACTACATACTATTCCATAAGGTTCATAGGCTATACCACCGAAGGAATACTAAATTCGAAGTTAGAAAACACTTAGTTCCATCTTGTACACCAACTACCTTATAAGGATGATAATGTTTTTGTACTTATGCACCAACTGTTTTCTCTACTAGAATTAATGTTGGCATCTTGTTGTAATCGTCTATAATTAGATTAATCATGACCAATCATTTTACAATTTGAACAAAATAAAGGTAATTTCTCATATTCCACCAAAACAACGAAAGCAAATCCTGGTATTTCATTTCCACTAAAACTTGATAAGGTAAATCACATAACAAATCAACATCAACTAAGATGTAGGCAAAGAAACCTTGAGAACATCTAAAGATAAGGATATTCTAATTTCATGGACTACTGTGAAAATCATTTTGACTGCCAATACTTTAAGAAAAAACCATGAATATAAATCCAACATTAAGTTTTCATGAGTTTCATAGATGCAGAGATAATATCTTTTGTCCAAACAAAAGTACGAAGAAACCAGGGAATAAATTTCACATGCGAATAGGCAAAACCATTCTCATATTTCAATATAGAAAAAATTATCAAAATTGCAAATATATAACTTAAAGAAAACCTTGGTATCATATAATTCTTACGATTCGATAGTCAATTCTAATATATTAGTATCAATTTGGTTATTATCGAATATTAATTGAGAAATTCATTAAATGGTATAATATTATGTTTTTTAGAATTATTTTTATTTTTTATAATAACTATGAATTTGTTTTTAGTTTAAACTTGTTTAACTTTTTTAAAAGAAGATTGTTATGTAATTTTTGTCTACGGATTTAGTTTGATTCTTCACGTGTTTTTGTTGTTATTTTTTTCTTTTGATAATATTTTTTATAAAATAACAAATGGAGGATATACTTTAGAATAATGTTAGTATAACTAAGATATTATGATACATAGAGATATATAACATGTGTTTTATGAAGAAATAGTTACTAAAAATTGTCAAACATTCTTCATTAATATTTTCTTTTTAATGGATTAGCATGATGGAGTTCTATTGATAAGTACATGACTAGTTCTTGCATATACATTATCTTCATTTGAATCCATAGACAACACAAAGGAGAATTGAAAGAGAAAACATATTATTTCCTTATGCCACACCCATGAGATAGACTAGAAGCGTGTGATGAAAATGGAGGTGGGAACGGGTCCCATTTGAAGGGCACCAATAGAACATTCTCCAAGTTTTGATCCTCGTGGGAAAGGACGTTAGTGGCGTCAAAATCCATTCATTAATCATTGCTTTCCCCACTAAACCCAAAGTTTGAAATGCGATTATTAGTGAAAACACGTAGTAATAATAATAATAAGATATTTCTAGGTTTGACCAATCTATGCGGCCACATGCCATTGGAAGAAACCACATCACTACGTCAACTTTGTGAATTCCAAGTTCACAATGAAAATAATAGCATTCAACATACTTCCATGCCAAAAATATCAAAAATGGAAAATATAAAAATAAAAGTGTAAGTGAACAAAGAAAACTTAGAGAAGTTGAATCTTAAAAAGATGAATAAGTGGAAACCCTCACCCAACCGACAAATCCCCGTTTGAAAGGGACAACTAAGTGGTTGGGTTATTATTACTATTATTGTTAAATTTTTTAGAACATTTTTTACAACTTAATTACATTGATATCGAAAGCCCTAAATCATGGCGGTGACTTTGTTAATTGTGGTTTGTTCCACCGCCATTACCTGAACTTATATATACTTAAACCTCCTACGTATATAACTACTTTCATAGCTACACAGAGAACTAGATTTCTTGTTTCCTTTCCCAAGATTTGGAACGTACGATGATTTAGTATGTGTAGTTGTGTCTGGACATTGATTAAGTTGATTTATGGAAGTGAAAATCTTTTGAACTTAATCGAAATATTTAAAACTCAGATTTTTTTTATATCTATCATGTAGAAGAATTATTATTTAACGTTATTTGGATAGTGAGACTCACTATGGTTTCCAAATTATTTAGGAATCATTTTTAAATTATTTGGAATGACAATTGAGGTTTCCGATTTATTTAGGAATTTTTTTTATCATAAAAAATTTAATGTCTCTAGGTTTAAGAATAATTTATATACATATATTTTAATATATTAAAATAATTTAACAACAAAATCTTAATAGATTATTGAACTCTAAAACAAATAATATTTTACATGAGTTGATTATTAACCTAACAGATATTGTATTAGTATATTACACTAGTGCAGGGAAGGCAAACGACAGCGGTTATTTTGCACTTTTGGCTTCGGGTTCGCACTCGAGGCATATACTGCCGAGGTAAAAAGACTCTCGTTTATGCCTCGGTTATTAACCCAAGGCAGAAAAAGTAGTTACTGCCTCGGTTTCTTGCAACTGAAGCCTAATTGTGTATTAGAAATAAAATAAAAAAATTTCGACGGTGCAGCGGCGGTGCAGGCAGAATGAAGGGTTGCGTGCAATAGAACCTTTGTGATGGTTGCTTGGAGAAGACGAAGAAGGAGCGGCGCCGGAACAATCTCATCGACGGTGAAATGGCAGCACAGCGGTGTAGGTGGAACGACGCAACAACGGCGTTGGCGGAACGACGCAGTAGTGGCGTTGGCGGAACAGCACAACAGCGGTGTTGGTGGAACGACGCAGCAGCGGCGACCACAGAACCACCTCCTTCACGGTGCAGCGGTGGTGAAGCCGGAACAAAGGCTGGGGTGCAATGGAAGAAGAAGAAAAGATTTGGATGTTGTGTGGGGATGCTTGGAGAAGAAGAAAATCGAGATGGTTTGTGCGGCTGCAAAAGGATTTAAGGTTTTTTAAACCCTACGAAGCCATACTGCCTCGGTTAATTCGAAATCGAGGCATATTGTCTTACTATATGCCTCAGTTGGCAATAGACCCGAAGCAAAAAGGTCTATACTGCCTCGGTTATAAAAGAACCGAGGCATATTCTATCAGTTAATTAAAACAAAAAAAAAAATACAACCAAGTAACTGTATCGGGTAAAAAAAACCTGAAGCAAAAAAGCTATTAGGCCTTGGTTCTGTGGTAACCGAGGCATAAAAGCAGTTAAAAAATTTCAAATTTTGTGAACAGCGCAAATTCGTAAATTTTTTTAAGCTATATGCCTCGGTTAGTATAACACATAAAAGGTGCCTTTAATTACAAAAATGCCACCGCATGTTTATATGCAGCGGGTACGCAGGAACCGAGGCATATATTGTGATGTAAAAACTCTAAAATACACTAGTGTTATAGAGGTTGAAATATTAAAACAATGATATTCTTTATGGAATGAAAAAGGTATTCAAAAGAAAACATCTTATCTCCTTGGTTCTTAACTCAGAGACTTATGTTTTTGAATTAGAAAAACTCTTACATTTCTTAGAAGTTAAGGTCAAAAGTCATTTATAGTTAATCCCAATGATGTTATTATCTTAGCGAACTTTAGGTAAGTGAACTCATCGAGGTATATTTTAATGACAAAATTATGATAGAGTAAGTGAACTCCAAAGCAAACAATACCAGATAATAGTATTGTGATAGAGTTAGTGATGTTAATTTGGAGAACTTGAGTTGGAACATAAAAATATTATAGTTGATCCCAGTGATGTTATTATCTTACCGAACTTTAGGTCAAGACATGAGAAAATTGACTCCGTTTGTGAGAATGAAAAAGAGGTTCAAAAGAAAACAATATTTCCTTTAGCCTTTGATTGAGGGCTTCTCAATCGCTTGAGAATTGAGGTTAAAAGCTATATTTATATATACCTTCCTCTCTTTATCAACTAAGGCACACTTTTTAAGGATAAAATCATAACAAATCTATAAATTCTAAAGTAGACAATATCTCAAATGCAGTCATTGATCCTAACGATGTTACCTGAGAGAACTCAAGGTCAAAACTGTGATGTTGTTAGTGGAAACAAAGAATAGGTTTAAAAGAAAATATTACTTCCCTTTTATCCATTTATTCCAGAAATTACATTCTAGTACTTCCAAAAGTTCCATATCACTTAGAAGTTGAAGATATACCTTCTTCTCTTAACCCACTAAGGCACCTTTTGAGGAAAAAAGTGTGATAAAACCACAAAGCTCCAAAGTAAACAATACTTTTGAATTCAATGATTAACTCAATCAATGTTATCTTAATGGAGGTCAAAACATATTTGAATATATTAGGGATTTCCTTCAAGTGACCTTCCCATTTGCAATGATTATGCAAAGATTCAAATTCCTCTAGGTTAGTCTTGTAAACACGAATAAAGTTTGGTTGAATTGTACTTGTTAAAAACAATGTTCAATTAAAATCTTACAAAAATGTTTCGTTTAATTCATATTGACCAAGAGATTTACATATGTAGTGTTACCAAACCATGCATTTTAACCGATTAATATGATCAAATAACAAATTGAAAAGTTACTAGAAATCTAATTGTTTATCACACAACAAGCATTTGACAAATACGAGTAACTTGTTATCAAAGATAGATCAAAATGGTATCAAATTGACAGATTATTGAATGTTCTCTCAATCTCAATTGATTCTATAGTAAAGAAACAATTTATTTGCTTTCTTGATATAATGAAATTGAAAAGCCAAGTTTGTAAAGAAGAGAAAAATAGTGCATGTAAAGTTTTTATACTAGTTCACTCACAAGGAGCTATATCCAATATATCCTATGTTGTGACATATTAAATTAGTTAAAAATAAATGTAAACCAATTGATTTCACTTAATTAAGTGAAATAAGCTAATTAATTTTAGTCGATTCGATATGTTGATCACACACCTATATCTTACAACCATTCAACCTGTTAAACACCATCTTTAATCGACTAAAAGACTCCTAGGCAGAAACTGATTCTAGCTTAAGTCATATACACAAATCTCCAAGCCTATAGGACTTATCAAATATTCAAGTTTCTTTTTGGTCAACAAATTTGATTCTTCAAAAAATACAATTAATGCACGATACTAGGTATAAAAGTCAAGATCCAGTGAGGAAAAAAGGTCAATCCATTGTAGTCAGTATGTGTTTACTCAACATTTCATGGTTTCTGTAAGAATATTTTCTCTTAGTTGTTGATCCGAAGAAAATATTGTTGAAAAACTTTAGCTGAACAAAAACTTTATTTTCAATAATATCTATATTGGTGCAAAGTGGTTCTAAAAGGGAAGGTGGAGGTAGAGCCTGTCGATATTTGAAGATCTTTTTGCGCAAAGATGTTATACTAGTTCACCTCCACCTGAGGCTACGTCCAATCTCTTAAGTTGTTTGCTTAAGAAAGTTACTAACCAACACTTTTGACTAATCAACACTTTTGACTATACAACGACTCACTCCTCTCCAGGTTCGCAGTTTTAGTCTCTTTAGGTTACACCAAGTGTAACCATTCTAGGTACCATGTCTCAATCTCCCCTTGAGCACAAAAACTAACAATTACAACTAAATTATCTCTCATGTAGGAGAGTTACAATAACACTCACAAGGTTTACTTCATAGTGAAGGTTTTACAATGGTTTCACTCAACCCAATATCACTATCTAACAAGATGAATACAACAACATATGTCCACAAAATATTCTCTCTTTCTCTTTTCTTTTTTCTCTTCAAGAATGATTTTGATAGTATATCAATACTTATTTTTTCTCTCTTGTCTCTTATTTTCTTTATCTAGGTCTTGATATATATAGTTGCACTATGCCATTTGACCGTTAATGCATAATATCTTTATATCTTTAGATATCTTAAAATATCTTCGTCGTTCTTCACTGTCAAAGTTCCTGATAATCAATCAGAGTATATTACTTTGTATGAACTATGCTATTTAACAAATTTAATTTCAAACTTATAACGTTGAGGCTTTAATCATCTTAATATTCTCATGTAGTCTTTTATCTACAAAGTGTTTCTCTTTTTCGTAATTGGTTGATAAATATATGACAATATTCATATGCTTCAATTAGAGAATCTTTCCTTTCTCAACTATTGAATTGTCCTTGAAATTCTTCATATTAAATTTTCAATCAAACTATCTTCTAATAATGTTGAGATTGGATGAATTTCAACGTTAAGATTTCATTGATTAATTTTCAATTGGTCTTGATCACCTTGGGATTGGATGAATTTCTTTCGTGTCATTCTGAACTTGATTTTTTTTTATCAATTTGATAGTCATTTCCTACTTTTACTCTTTACTCATCTAGTCATTCTTCCAATTAGGTCATCTAATGGAAGTACTCATCTAATAGGTGTTTCAACATTATGCTTCATGAATTGACTTTGACTCTTCTAGTATTCTTGTGTTCTTTTGCATTGACTTGGTGTAGAGCCTGAGTTGTTTAATGGGTAAGTCGTTAGATCTAGCCTTCAACGCGTCTAACCAATGCTTTCAACTAAGCTCGTATAAGCTTTGCTTTTTCACATATTTTCTTCTTTCTTTCAAGCATTAACATATTCTTTGTTATGTTGTGTTGAGCTTCAAATGATTGATCAAGCATTAGTTGAACAAAACATGTACTTATTGAATCACATAAGAAATTACAATATTCTTACAATTGAATTCTTTTAAACACAAACCAGAAAACCAAGTTTATTGAATCACACAAGAAACACCAAATGCACAACAAGAAACCTTCTTGAACACCTAGACTCACACTAGGACCAACACACAATAACAAGAAAGATCAAACCTCAATATTGGCTCTCCCTAGCTAATCAATAACCTTTCTTCAACACACCATCAAGGAGAAATCACAACTCCAATTCTCTGAAAAATGATCACGAATAACAACAACACACTATTCTTCATAGATAGCAAGATTTTTCAAATTTCCATAATGATTTTTGTGCAAAAATCAATCTCTTTGTTCTCATAGAAAAAGAAAGGCTATATAGCTTGCAAACAAACATGTTTAACCAATTGAAAGTAATTCGGAATTAGTTGATTTCCCTTGCTTAAGTAAAATCAACTAATTGATTGTTATTTCAGTCGATTAAACATGTTATTCACAAAACTATATGTGAAAGCCATTTAACTTGTTAAACACCATTTTAACATATAAAAGAATGGTAAGACACACACAAGACTTCTATCCTAAGTCAAATTTAAACATATGTTCCAAACATCATCAATCTTCAAACTTCATCAAATCTTTAACTTCACTCTTTTTGCCAATAGTTGGTTTATATATTTATACCATTTCTTAATTATCATTTATTAATATATTATTCTATTAACTGATTTTTACTATGTACACCACCTTACTTAAACATTTATACTCTCCTTGATTTTTATGTCTTTATTATCTTTATGTTTCTTCATGTTTTATTTCTTCTTCTCCTTATTTTCATTTCTACTTCTCCCATTTTTATCAATTAACAAAAAGGTGACAAGTACGGATATATAACAACATAGATTTTGAAGGAAACAAATTTGTCATTGATTGAGCCAAATTACATAGGAGTAAGAGAAATTATAGGATAAAATACATTTAGGGTTGAGGAGGAAGAGGAGGATCAGAGAAAGATGAAGCATTAAGATTTTGCCCCCTTAGGTAGATTCCTTATGTAGGATCTAGTATCAAAGTTCTAGTCTTTAAGAAACATCGTAGTAACATTAGTGGGAGAGAATGTATGAATTAGAGTAAGGATCACAACAAATTCTTTGGTGTAGAGTTAATGAGTCATTATTTTACCTTATTCCATTGCCCTTTTGTGCCCATCTTAATGGTTGTTTAGTGCTTAATTGTCTTTTATTAGTGCATTTTTTTCAATTGGGCTTTGTAATGTCCCATTTAATAAAGGGTAAATCTATAAATGAAACATCACATAAGATATAATATAGAATGACAGTACCAAAAAGGTACACATGCTTTAAACCATTACAGTTATCCCAAAAGTGCTATAAGAGAAGATTAAGGCACACCACGATGCCAATAATAAAGTCGAAAGAAAAGTACAATGGTATTCAAAATACATGCTCCAGGAGCAAGATAAAACATGGGTCACAACCCTAAAAGAAGGCCCGAAGCAAGAGGATCCGACCCAAAATAGGCTATGTAGCGGAATTCCCATCACCTTGATGATCACGAGAAGTTTCCACATCTGCTCATATCAATAAGTTGATGATCATCGCAAAAGGAGAAAAACCCACACATAGAACACACGAGCAAACAGAAAGGCTAAGCTAGAGTAGAAAAATGATTTATCATACCATTGAATACAATTTTATATCCAAAGATACATACATCAACCAAGCATGTGATCGCTCGCAAACAAGACACTGAGACTAAAGACATGATTAACCGGATACATATAATTAGTCGGATTCATTGGATGCTTGCACTTGTGGTGGCCTGTATTACTCTGTAGAGCCAATGGCCAATGAGTTTCACCCTACAACTCACAAGGTTAGTCTTCAAACATCTAAGGCCATTATCCTGCCAAAGACTAGGGCCTCCTGCTACTCTCACCACTTAAGTCAGTACGCTCTACGTGAGACTAACTGACTCTTTAGAGTGTCAGGATGCAATCCTTACTAAATTACTAAATTATTTTAACAGGTCTCTCCTTTTTTACACGCTAGCAACATTCAAAAACACAGTTCCAGGCATACCCAGCTCAGATTTCATGGAAGCACAACATCAACCAGACATTTGAAACACGATTCACCAATAAAACAAGCAATATGCTACAAAACTTAAAGAACCCTAGCTTCCCTTACCTGGAAAATGCTAGAAAAATGGAATGGTAACCCAAGGAAGAGCGATAGGACACTAGAGCAAGCTAAGGAACTAAAAGAAAACACATACAGAGTCGAGAATGAGGCATTAGGGAGAACCCAAGACAGAACTAGAGCCTCTGAACCGTAAAAGAGAAAGAACGAAGTTGAAGTTCAACTTACCCAGGAGAACGAATCAATTTAGCTAACTCGTACGGAGAGGAGCTTATGGCCTAGCAGAGCGCGGCTACCGTTCTAAGAGAGGGAAAGGATCTATTTTTTGGAAATGAGTAGAATGAGAGTGTTATGACTGTTTATGGGTTTTGGGCACCCCTATGGGCCAGCCTTAGGCCCAACATATTAGGGCAACCTTTAAACATTAGGGCAAAAATAATTGGGCCTTACAACCTTCATTGGGCCATTATTCCGAATTTTGAGTAATTTGGCATTAATTGGTCTACTTTTTGTTTCTAATTTAGGTACTTTGTGAAGCAAATTTTGGAGCTTGGATGCTAATCATAAGATCAAAAGAGAGTTGCCATATGATTTTCACATCATTGACATGACTGTGCCATGTCAATGAGTCTGTCCACGTTATTGGACAAGCATTTTCAACCTATAATGACATTTTTGAAATTTTATTGCCCAAAATGGCATTTTTGTAATTTTGCTGACCATAATGGCATTTTTGTAAATATTTTGGTGTGCATGTGACCACGAGTTTTAGGTCTTCTTTTTTATAGACAGCCACCATCATCTTTCACACACTCTATATTTACGTTTCTTTGCTTTGTATGGTGACCATGGAGGCACCTACTAATTTTTAGACGTTTTTGCACTTTAAATCAGCACCCATTTGGGGATTTTGACATTCTTGCACCTTGGAACAACTTGGGTATCATTTTATTGAAGTATTGTTAAGTTTTTCCTCTATTTTTGTTTATAGCTCATTCATTGAAGCATTTTGGTTTTCATTTCTGCCATTTTACGTTTTCATTGCTGCCATTTACATTTTGGTATTGTATTATGCATTGAGAGGATTATTATGTTGTAGCTCCATTTCTATGGAGAACTAATTTTGTGATTTATTCACTAAAGAGAATGCATGAGCTTTGAAGTTCTTTATTCCACAATGTTGATTGGGTTCTGTTTTGGTTCACTTTTCATCTTTTAATCTCCTAGGATAATTCAAAATCTGTATATGCTTAATATGCAGTGATAATTTGGTGTTTAAGTTAATCTGTATTCATGCTTAATGAATGTGGGTTGCTTGTTCAATGGTAAGATTAATTGATGTGTGCATTACTTTAATATATAATGAAGCTTTTATTAATCTTCACTTAGTTGATTATGAATGAGTGGATTAGGAGTTAATCTGACAAAGCTCGAATGCTCGTGACTGATCATAAGTGGAAGTGCATTTAAATCAGGGAATCAACATGTTTTCATTATTGCTTGATTGAATTAAAAGTGTGATTTTGAATCTGACAGCCTTCCCTCCTTTTTTTTATGTTGGATTGCATCTAGAAAGCTTTGAATGAAAGGTTTGGTCACTAGGAGATGACCTTGGGTTAAATCCTTAGTATTGCATTTATATGTTCTATTTGGTTTGGTACGACCTCGATCAAGAGTCCTGGAGTTTCTTTGTCATTTGATGGAGAAGCTTCATCATGATATCTATAGAGCATTTCATTACATCCATCACAGGCATCTTGTTAAGTTAGTTTGCTTAAGAATTAATTCTTAAGACTGAACACAGACGACCAGTTCCTCACAAAATTACTAAAGAAAGGTTCTTGCTATTAATGTTGGACAGTTGACGCCAAGTGCAACCTTTATTTCATTAGTGAAAACATCCAAAGCAAAGAAGTTTATGAGGTATTTCCCTACATGATATATGTATAAAGGATATTTTGCATGCATAGGCCAAAATAGAAAATAAATATCAACCCTAGGCTCAATTTCCACTGTTATGATTGGTAGTTAAGGATAAATAAGAGGTTCTAAGAAATGCATGAGATTGAAATGTACAACCTCTTCACTAAGAGGAGGCAGAATATCATGTATATTTAGCATATGCCAGGTCCTTGGTTTTAATTGTACAAGGGTTGTGCACAAAGGAGGCCATTGTCATCCTTTAATTAGTTTCTGACCAAGGTATATTGTTATAGTTTGTAAGGGTACTATTAGGTCAAGCATCTATAGGGTTAAGATGCCTATTGTGGTCTGATCATTTATTGGTTGGTCTTCTATGATTAGTTGTAGGTCATAAGTGATTTCTACAAGGGATGCTATTGGTGAATTATCCAGAGATGTTATATGGTATTTACAAGCTCTTCTATTGTCTGTACAAGGTTATCTACAAGTGATGAGAAACTAAAAGGTGAGAGGGGGCTGATACCTCTATAGGCTAATCATCATTTGATGATTGCTCTTGTAGGATTAATCTTCTCTTGGGAGTTCTAACTACTAAAGAACATTTGTTTCTTTTGGCTTGTCTTATTATAGGAGTATCTTTCCTTTTGAAAACTATTAAGGCATCCTTAGAGAGATCCTCACAAGTTTTCTTTACTGGAACATTAGTTGTTATCCACTTTTGTTCTTCAATTCTTTAATTCCAGATTAGGTTAAGGAGATAGAGAATAGTCATAACCTTCTTCTTTGATCCATCTTTTGATGATCCTCTTTTAGCTTCCTCGCATGTTCTTTAAGAATTTCAAAACTTCCATAATCACCAATATGAGGATTCTTAAAATTTTCCACTTTACGAAGAATAAATTTTTCTAGGTTCAAAGGTTCAACATTTTTTAGTTGTAAGGGTAGCTTCAAACTACCCGCTTGATATTCTCTATAGTAAGCAGAAGCTGTTCCAGATAGTAAATATCTTTTATTGCTAAATCTGACCCTTTTATTTTGAACACTTTGTCATACACTTCTTTTTTCCACAACAATTTCTTGATCAAGGTTGTGTATCATGTTGGCAACATACCTCTCCCTATATAGATGTGAAGGTTCACCTTTAGAAGCTCAAGAGAAGAAGAGAGGTTAGCTTAACAAGAAAACCAAATAGGAACACAAATACATAACATATTCGAATTGAAATGAACATGAAGGGAAGAAAGATGTTAAAGATTAAAGACAAGAAGAGGGGAGGGGCCTCAATGGTGATGGCACGCCAGTTTAGGGGGCACAAGGCTCACTAAGCTCAAGATTAGTAGTGTATGCCACAACTTGAGGGTAATTCTCAAGATAAGACAAAGAGAAGATGACACTCCTAAGATAGCACTTTCACAAATAGTCAAATAAATAGTGTATAACTTCAAAATATTCAATCCCTAAATCGTCTTGGAAAGCCCCTTTTATATGTGCGGAAAAGGGTCTCCTTGCAAAAATATAAAGCTAAGGATAAATGTGTAATAACATAAAACTAAGCTTATAGAAATTAGGTCTAAAGAAGGTGTGTTCAAAAGGAGACAACCCTAGCTTGGTCTCCAAGCCTTCATATGTGGCATGTTTGACCTTATAGCAGAGAAGGTCAAACTTGCTCTCTAATCTCTCCAAAAATACTCCTAGCATGTGTGGTCCCAAGTGCAAGCTTGTCCCTTACTCCAAGTAGTGTTATCCTCCTCCAAGATGGGTCTAGTTTATTCCTACATAACAAACAACCAAAGCGTAAACATTTCAACTTAAGTCAAGTTTACTAAGGTAAACAAGTCAACCAAAGTCAAGTCAACATAAGTCAACTTTAGGAAAGTCAACATAAAACTAAATTTGAAACATTGTCATGTGCCTCTATCCTTGGTAGAGGTTAAGGGTTCATCACTTATTATCTCCATATTCTAGGTCAAATCATTCGCAATTAGTGTGAAGACAATTTATCTGCTTTTTTCATCAAGTGGCTTTTGGGATTATACCTTGATTCAAGACAACATTGTATCTTAGCACATTTGACATAGTGTTTGTAGTCTTTAGTAATAGTAGAGTTCTTCCAGATTTCCCTAACTAACTTAGGAATAAATTTTTGAGGTTATTAGAACAAACTTCTAATTCCACACTTTTTAGGGTGTTCAGAGAAATTTAATCCATATTTATCAAGCTCTTATGGATACATGACTCATCACCCAGGTCTTACATAGAGCACAATTTTACAGTTTTAAGGTTTTTTATTTTCGAAAATCTTTTGGGGTTTTGAGAAGTATAGATGTTGTATTGTTTAGGAATTTAACTAAATATATCTATCTTAGCTTGTAAGTGAGCAAGTTGCAGTATGAACTAGTGGTTTAGACAATAGCTTCTAAACAAGTTTTAACCCGTTCGAGGTATGTTGGATGTCAATTATAGTGTGGGGCGTAAGTTAAGCATAACTAGATATGCTTGTGTCTTTAGGAGTTGGATCTTATTCTGTGATCGTAGTTGAAGGTATGTATTTAAAGAAATTTATCCCTCACAATTTCTCTATTTTTAGTTTCTTTTTCTATGCTTTTCACATTTTAGAACATTATGCCTTTGATGAATTGTTTAGTTGTGCTGGTGCTTTTGGTTGGGCTCAAGAATAAAAAGGTGTGAAAGTTATGTGTTATGAGTATAGCTAATGTATTATAATATCTAAAAGTTGGACTCATGACAAGTATTATTTAAGGATGAAGCTTTGTGGAACTAAAAATATTTTGAGGTTTTAACAAATTATGAGTTAGGGATGAGAGGTGATGATTTTAATGATACTAGAAGGACAAATTTGGGTTGTGGTGTGGTTACATGAATATTTGAGTATTAGTTTTAAGATATAGTTAAAATTTGTTCATAGGTGTTAATTAATGGTAAAACTGTAGTTATATCATTTTTAGGGTATTATGTAGTGGTGAAATTTTGGAATAATTAAGAAATATTAAATTATTTTATACAATTTTTTAGCGTTTAATTTGAGAAAAATTGGGATAATTTTCATTGTACTTTTGGACTATGATGAAAGGTTGTTATGAAATTTTATGAAGAGATGGATAAATTTATAAACATGTGACGTGAAAGGAAAAATATATTTTTGGGTTACTAGAGATTATGTCTTTATGGCTTGGGTTCAAACTTGATTAAGCTTAAATTGTAATGTTTTGTTTGAAGTCAAAGGTTAATTATATGAGTTAATGATAATTGAGTTTCACTTTGATATAATAATTTATTAATAGAAATTGCCACTTGTGTGTGTGAAGTTTGCTATTTGTAGTTTAAAATTATTATAGTATATAATCTTTAAATGAGTTAAAATACTATTTTATCTTGGCTGGTGGCCTTTTATTTTACTTTTTGTAGCAAACAAAAATTTTAGTTGTTGTGGTTACTGTATAGTGATAGTAGTTAATGTTTCGTTTGACAATTATCGGGTAATGTTTATTAGGTTTTCCGTTGCAAAGCTAATGTAAGAATGCGACAGTTATAATAAGATAAACCAAGGATTTTTTTTTCAAATAGTGTTAATTTAGTAAGATTAAATTCATGAATTGGTATTGTTTTATTTATAAATGTAAGACCCACTTATCTTTCTGCCCCAATGTTTAAGGGTCTGCCCTAATCTATTGGGCCTAAGGCTGACCCATAAGGTATCCAAGACCCCCCTTACAGCCATTTGTTCCCTTCATTCTGCACTTTGCCAAAAAATAGCTCTCTCACTCACTCTCTTTCTCTCCAACAGAGCTCTGCTAGGGTTTGGCTTCATCCCTCTTCAACCTAGCTCAACCCCATTTATACTTCACATAAGTTGGTCTTCAACCCTTATCCCCTCTTCTCTAGTCTTATTTTCGTGATTCCAATAGAGGTTCATCTTGATAACCTCGTTACCTATTTGTGCCATTATTTTACAGCTCACGAATATGCTCCTATAGTTGTTGTGCTCAACTGTTTGGGTGTCTAAGTCTTTTGCTAGCCTTTTCCAGGTAAGGGCAGCTAGGGTTCATGTGCTTTTTACTATATTTTGCCTGTTTCAGCTTATTTCATGTCCATATGAGTTGTATGCTGCTTTGGTTGTATGAAATGCTTGGCAAATGTTGTTTGGTATGAAAAGTCTATTGATGCGTGTTTGAATAGTGGCGAGATCTGATATTTTTGCCCAAGCGAGCATGTCTAGCCTAGGCGAGAATAGTAGAACCTCACCATGGTTCTTACTCGAGCTCTCGCTCAGGCGAAGAGCTTTCGTTTTGAGAGAGGTACTATCTCACTCAGGCGAGAGGGGCTCACCTAAGCGAGAAATCGTGGGAGCCGGACGCATTTCGCTCCAATTGTAGCTCAGTCGAGGAACCAAACCATTGGGTGAGGGGTGGTCTCGCTCAGGTGAGAAAGGCTCGCCTAAGCGAGAACTCGTGAAATCCTGCAGGGCTCTCTGTTGGCAGTCTCACCTAAGCGAGGGCATGTAGCTTGAGCGAAAGACCTTTTTCGCCTTAGCGAGTGTCCATAGCTTGAACGAGACTGGTGTAGGGATTTTCTATGTGACAATTCTTTCCTCTGTTCTTGGTTGATAATCACATGTTTGTTTGAATTACTCTGTTAAAGCTTGATTTGGGTGATTAAGCATGTATTAAATGGTTTATGGGCTGAAATTGATGAGTTTGGTATGATCTCTTGTATGGAACATGATTGGATGGTTAGTTATATATATTGGCATGAGATTGATATGCATGAAAACTCTATAGTTGGTTGGTGAAACATGGATAAGGTATAAGTAGGACATAATTCCATGACCCTCCTAATGAGAGTTCATGGTGGTGCCTCATCTAATGGACGTAATTCCATGAACCTCGTGGTGAAAGTTCATGGTGGTGCCTCATCTAATGGACGTAATTCCATGAACCTCTTGGTGAGAGTCCATGGTGGTACCTCATGTACGAACGTAATTCCATGACTCTCTTAGTGAGAGCTCATGGTGGTGCCTCAGGTAATGGACGTAATTCCATGATTCTTGAACCCTATAAGAATCTTATCCCCAACAATGTAAGAATCCCACTTACAAACCTAGAATCACACCAAGAACAACATAGAAGCACAAGAGCAACCAAACCTGATGGAGGCTCTCCCTAGCCAACCAAACACGTGTTCTTCTAGCTTCAACCAAGAAAAATGCTTTCAAGATCGACCAAGATCTTTAATCAAAAGTTAAACATTATGTAGTCTAGAGAGGGTTTTCCAAATTCGTATTACTATTTTTTACGCTTAGAAATCTTAAACTGTTGCTTATCTCTCTGAAATCCAGCTTATATAACTTGGTCATAAGTGAATCCAATAGGTTGATTTGTCCGTACAATTTGTTGATTTCACTTGAATTAAGTGAAATAAGTCGATTGAATAACAATTCAACTGATTGAATACATTCATACCAAAACTATATGCAGTAAATCTTTTAACCTGTTAAAAAACATTTTAAGAGATTAAAAAAGGCATACCTAAGACAAAATGACATCTAACCTATGTCATATAGTCTACAAATACAATACAAACAACAAGCTCCATGATCTTTACATTAATTACAGATTGATCATCAATGCATCTTCATCAATTCTTCATCAACCTCATATGATCTCATGCACTTAGTTCATCAAATCCATGCACCAAGGTCACTTGTGCTAACAATTCTCTCTCAATTTCTCTGCATTTTCCTTTCATAGAGTGTTCTTGAAGATATGACCACACAATAGATGTGATATCAAGAATCCTCCTTCTATGTGTGATTTCTTCCATTTTCCACTGAATATTATTGTTGTAAGTGTGTGTGTGTAAGAGAGAGAGAGTGTAACTTAAATCAGATTGATTTCTTCTCTACATGATTTCTTCCAATATTAGTTATAAATCTATAACATCTAATGTAAGATTTATAAGCGATTATAGAGAATTACACAAGGTATTTTCATAAGGTTTTGTCTGATAACCCTAACTACATTCAGTTATTCATAACCACAATCAAATTCTATTGAGGCAAATTATTGCTACAAGATACAAGTATTATTTGTACCTAATCATTTTGGCTAAATAAACATGTATTCTTTTGACAAGTTTCACTAACTAAAAGAGATAAACATTGTAAGACATAAATAATATTAAAAGTAAGAACTTTGTAGAAGAATCATAGTAAATTTAACAAAAGTACATTCTCAATTAAATATTACTATGTCATATATGTTTATTCTTTTACCTCTAATATCAATTAGAAAGATAATTAACCAAAATACATTCTTGATTAATTCTTGTTAAATTTTTAACCTATAATCAAAGTACATTATCAATTATTGGCAAAAATCTATCCAATCACATGAAAGTTTCTAAATTTAATCAAAGTACATTCTCAATTAAAATTAAAAACCCTTGGACTTATATGATTAACATGCATATAGATTAAAACATCTCACTAATTAGCTATGATGTAAAACCATTAATTGTTACATGAGTTAGAAATTAAAGACATAGATGAATGAAAACCAAAACAACAATCAAACAAACAAACACATTGTTTTAATCTAACCTCAGAATCCATAATGAAATTATAGTACAACTAATCCTAGAAGTTTAGCCCTCCGTGGAATCAAAATAACATCATAACAAAAAAAGGGTGCAGAGAAAAGACGATATTAGGCCCCCCTAAAAGGTTCCTAAACTTCGATGTTCGAACTTCACTTTTTCTACTTCCCCTTGGACTCCCAATTAGCTTGGTGGTTGTAACATCCCGTCCGGATATTACAAATTTAAATAATAAAACAAAACATAATAATAATACTTCATTTATTATAAATCCTTTCCCAAAAACCGCGGAAATTTAAATCTTTATTACACTGATAGAACCAACTCAAAACCAATTTTATTTAAACACAATACATAATAAAAATTAGTCTCCTTATGAATCAAGTTCTATAATTCAAATGATTACAGTAAAATCCTTAAAACTCATCAATTGATAAAATGCTGCCACAAAGTTTCCCAACTAGCCAACGCTTCGGCTTTAAGCTCCACTAGAACCACCTGCAACATCATTTGCTCCCGTGTATCACGTACACGATCATCGCCAAACACACGTAGATAGGGTGAGCTAAAGGAAAAAAAACACTCATCCATAATCAATTTGTATAACAACCACACACATTAAAGGAACTTCATCCTTTGGTCTCATCACACATGGCACCACCATGTAATCCATGTTCTACATCTTTAGTTGATAATCTCAAGCTATCATTCTTGTTGATGAAGGATTGACCCCAACCAAGGATGGAGGCACATGCTTAAGAAGACTAAGCATGTTTAGAAAGGAAGTTCACTAATTCTTCATCCCTTTCATTTGTGTTTGTTATTTTTGATTCCCTAAGTTGACTTAGTTGAATCAACTTTAGTTGACTTGTTGACCTTTGACTAGGTTTGACTTGTTGACTATAGTTGACTTGACTTAAGCCAACAGGCTAATCTATGTTTATTTGCTTTGTAGGTTAATTAAGAGTAAGAAAACAATACTAGGTGGTGCATGGTGATTGGGGAGCATAAATGATGTGGAGGAGAGAGTAAAGCAAAGGCATAAAGCATAAAGTAAAAGGCATAAAACAAGGGTAGCTATGTACCTTTGGTCTCCTTTGTTTTTTACACACTTTGGCCACTTTTTGGAGACATATGAGACACATTATTTGTCTCCTTTTGTGCTAGAACGAAATTAGCCTTGCACACACCATAGTTAGCTCTTTTGTCTCTCATTTTTGTAACCTTATTTGACCGAGTTTTTAGAAACTAGGGTTAGGTTTTTGTAGAGACATCCTTATATATCTTTTATTTGCTTAGAGACCCCTAAAATCTTCTATATAAGGGGTGCTCTTAGACATGTAAAAGGGTTTACCATTTTGAAGTAAAAACACTCTTGTGTCTCAACCATTTGTGAGATTTTCCTCCCTTGGGAGTGAATACTTTTAAGCCTTATCTTGCATAGCAAGTGGCGGCACACATCCACTCATCTTCAAGGTTGTCATGGCTTCTAGCCTGGCCTTGTAGTGGCGTGCATCTCACATTTTTACCATTCCTTTCCTTTCCATTTTATATTTTCTTCTTCCTTTAATTGTTCTTGGTTTTCTATGGTTTATGTGATTTCCATTTCCTTTTTGTTTTGAATCAATCCATCATCTTCTTCTCTTGAGCTTTGTGAAAGGAACCTTCACATCTAGATAGCTTGCTATCTTAATGTCCAGTGGGGATTTCACTTAGCTTTCTTAATCAACTCACACCATATTCAATAATCTTGAAAAGGAACAAGATAATCCTTCATCATTTGTCCAACGTACAAGCCACACTTGTAGAACACATGCGGTAACACTCGCCATTCCGAGCCACAACTCAAAGAATGCTCGTGTTACCCTTCATCCTGGCCACAACTCCAGGAATACTCCAGCATATAACCTTTGTGATATCGCCCAAAACCTAGTAGATCACGCCCTTCAAATCACAACCGAGAGTTTGCCACTGTATTATCGCCTGGCATTGCTCCTGAGCCGCTAGGAGAAATGCAGCTTCAGACCACCGGGCAGAGACCGCAACCCGCCAGGTGCCACGCGATTACATCTCTCTACCAACATTCACCGTCTGGCGGAGCCTCTCGTGCCGCTAAGCCTCACACGGTTCTAATGACCACGCCACTATTTTCTGCCCCTATCGCTTGACGGCTCGTTACTTAAAACCCTGCATGAAATTTCTAAATAATCACGCCTAAACACAACACGAGCAAACCCACTTGGTGCATATAAATTTCTGGGAAAAACCCAGATTTTCCAGCACCTGCGCACACCTTCTTCTCTGCAATACGCATCATTCCTCTAATTATACACCCAAGATGTTGTGGTGAGGTACTTAGGTTCACAACAATAGAATTAAACCACAATTTGATCCCATAAGTTATAATTCATACATATACAGGCTACTCAAAAAGCAATTAAACTTAACACACACAAGTAGCGAGTTCTAGCTCCCCTAACCTGGATTCCTTTGCTTAGTTTTGGAATGTTTTTCAAACTCTTGTGCACCACAAAACAATCCAGCCCTTGTCTCCTTCTGAGCTTGCTTCCAATCCTTGCTATCCACTCCAAAATCCAGAATAGTCTCTCCTTACAACCCATTCCTTTGGCAGCTCCAAAAACCCTCCCTTTCTCCCTCAATTGATCACTTAATTAGGTGTTAATGAATGTTAATGTTCCTAAAACGAATTTTGGCATTTAAATTAGATTAATGGTCATTCAATGGTTGTCTTATGATGGTTTTCCAGCCCCCCGTTGGTTGCTAGGTTTTATGACTTTTCATATTCATGCCAAAACTAATTCTAGCAAAAATAAAGTTTAATGTGAAGCTACCAAGGTTTGAACCCATAACCATGCCAATGTCCAAGCGATGCACAACTATTTAACCAATTCTGTTTTTGTGATAACTCTTATAATTCTAAGGTTTTATTATCACTCAACATGATCATGCATAACAATTAAATAACACATAAATGACATACTTAGGACTCGAACCCAAGTCCTCTCACATAAGCAAGTACTCTCAACTTAACCACTTGAGCTAGTCCTTTTCCACATCATAACAATCTCCATTAAATGCCATAAAGGATCCCCTACCCGTATTTATTAAATAATTATTTAAATTTCATTGGTCTTACATTCCCCTCACCTTATAAAATTTTTGTCCTCGAAAATTTAGCTCACCCAGGAAAAATGCAGATAGGACTGCCTCAACTTCCTTTATCTTGAAATTCTCCCTTCTTGGTCCCTACCCTTTTATTTCAGCCTTCACCTCATACGTTTCCCCACTTTTAACTCTTCCACTCTACCACACACACCTGCGTTGACACCTCTCCTTATTCTAACTTTTAAATTCAATTTCTCTTACCAAACTTGTAGTGTTTAGCCCCAAGAACTTATCCTTTAAAATCCCTCTACCAAACGCGTTGATTCCGAGTTTCGAATTCACTTCTTAGGCTCAAACAAACCAACTTATCTTTCCTTGCCCAGCAAGATATCCTTATGCGTACTCACATCTTTGATCAAGAGATTTTCTCAAAGGTCCTACCTAACCCTTGCAAAACAAACATATCAAGTTTGACCTTGATTCTGTAGTCAGCCACTACAGATAACACACACATATCACAAAAAAACGCAAACCTTACAAGAAAGCTTTAGGAGACAAACTCAACCTATCACTTTTCTCTCTTTTACCAAAACCTTTAGAATTAAGAAAGGAAATTATCTCAGATATAGTCATGAGTGTGCACCCTCATCACTCTATTAAGATAAATTTTGTTCTTAATACTTCCAGTTTTTACATTTTTCTTTCTTATGCACCAACGCATCTTTGGAAAGAATTCCTCCCCTTGCGTACCAACGCATCGTGAGTGAAAAAAAGAAATAACCCTTACCTGCTCACCAAAACCCGGTAAGAGCATTACTTTCCTTAGGTCTTACCAGTAACCACCCTTGCCTACTCGTTAAAACCCAGCAAGAGTACTTCCCTTACCTACTCACCAAAACCTGGTAAGAGCGCTGCTTCCATTAAGACCATCCGCAACAACCCTTGTCTGCTCACCAAAACCTGACAAGAGCACAACCCTTACCTGTTCACCAAAACCCGGTAAGAGCATTGCTTCCCTGAGACTTACAAACAACCACTATTGTCTCCTTAACAAAATTCGATAAGAGCCCACCCCTTACCTGTTCACCAAAACCCGGTAGGAGAGTTGTTTCCCCTAAGCCTCACAAACACGACTCTTGTCTGTTCAACAAAACCCAACAAGAGCCCAACCCTTACTTGTTCACCAAAACTCGGTAAGAGCATAACTTTTCCTTAGGTCTTTTAGGCAACCACCCTTGCATGTTCACCAAAACCCAGCAAGAGTACCAACCTTACCTGCTCACCAAAACTCGATAAGAGCACTACTTCCACTGAGACCCATAAGCAACAACTCTTGCCTGCTCACCAAAACCCAACAAAAGTATCACCCCTACCTGCTCACCAAAACTTGGTAAGGACGTTGCTTATCCTGAGACTCACAACAACCACTCTTGCCTGCTCATCAAAACCCGACAAGAGCCCACTACTTACCTGTTCACCAAAACCTAGTAAGAGTGTTGCTCCCCTTGAGTCTCACAAACATAACTCTTATTTGTTCAATAAAACCCGACAAGAATCCCACCCTTACCGTTCACCAAAACCCGGTAAGAGCTTAATTGTTCCTAAGCCTTACAAGCGACATTCCTTGCCTGCTCAACAAAACCCAGCAAGGACATTGTTACTAAGCTTAGATCAAAGTCTTAAGGTAAACCAAAACTCCCTTTTACCCCACTCCCCCAAGTCTTCTGAGTAAAAGTACAACCTGGTTTTACAGGTGTGAACGAATTTCGAGCATACATCACACCAACGAACATAACATGCTTCACTACCCCAAAAGGCAAAAATTCAATTCGAATTTTACCTTATTGTTGTCGTGGCACTTCAGACTTCCTTCGTTCAAGGCAAGATTTCACGTAATGTGTAACATCCCGACCGGATATTACGGATTTAAATAATAAACATAAAATAAGAAAAATAAAATCTCATTAGTTATAAATCCATTTCCTAAAAATGCGGCAAATTTAAAACTTATTACATCAGTAAAAGCAACCTCAAATGTATAAGTATAACTCCATTACAAGATCAAAGTTTAGTAACGAAACAGTTTACAATTTATTCCATGATATAATAAAAATCTAATAAAAACTCTTCCCAAGTCTATCCCTGCTCTGTTGCTAAGCCTTAACGAATCTACATGTAACATCCTCTACTCACGTATATCGCGTATACGATCATCGCCACACATAAGCAGATAGGGTGAGCTAACAAATTAAACATATATAACACAATCACACCAAAGGAAATTTCATCCTTTGATTTAATAACATATGGCCACAACCATGTTAATCGTGTTCTACTTCTTTTAGTGAGTACCTCCAGATGTCTTGTTGCCAACCGATAGAGCACGTGTGGGAAACCATGCTACGGATCACACACTGTAACGCCAGGTGGAGTTCCCAAATATGAACATAGTTCGTAACGTCCCAAGACTACCAAACTCGTCAGCTAATTACTGAGGAGGGTAATCTACCAAGACCTATTCGTACTAGCCACAACTAGCACACTCACACTGGCAACACTCGCCAACCTTAGCTCAACTCCAGGGTTCCTCATGTTCATTAGCCATCCTGAGCTCATCTCGAGGGATGCCATTCCGAGCCACAACTCAAGAAATACCACGTGTTTCACCCCTATCCCGAGCTCAACTCAAGGGATATGTTCCGAGCCACAACTCAAGGAACACCAGCAAGCCACCTTTGAAGCATCACCAAAGCCTTGTAGATCACGCATACAACGCTAGCAACCCAATGCTACTACAACAAGAATCGCCTGGCGCAGGTCACGAAGTGATAGGCGCTTCCACTTTCAGATCGCTTGGCGGGGGACGCGTACCGCCAGGCGCCACGCGCCTAAAGACTCACTGACCTGCAGACTCTGCCTGGCGGGACCATCCTCATCGCATGACGCCACTTCTCCCTAAAGCCCACTATTTGTCCACTATCGCCTGGCGGGTCAATCACCACCGCAAGGCGCCACACCAGTACTTGCACAATACTGGTTTTTGGTCAGTTTCAGGCTCACTTCACACAGATTTAGATCCTCAATCCAAGCATCAAAACTTACGATGTTTTTCACCAATTTAGTTGAATCGCTTTTCAAGTGACTAACTTAATATCAAGTTTCCTACTTCCATTTAAGTTCAACCATCCAACTTTACAAAATTGGCTTTCTTAAAGTTAACTTTATTCACCCCTACCATACTACAATGCACTCATATTGCTTATTCCTTAACCTCGGTTCTAGTCATTACAGCCATTCTCAACTTATCCCAAGTCCACTCCTCCTAGATAGATCACAATTCACTCTCATTCCAAATATTAGTTTTGGGTTTAATTTCCATTCCCTACTATCTAGATGTTTACCAACAATTCACTCATAAATCTAACCCAAACCCAAATAGGTCAAGTTTCTGGACCCCCTTTTTGCATGACTTGTCCAAATCCACAATTTATATACGTAAGTCTTAGAATAGCTAATATCATCGCATTCTAAGTTAAATCGCCCTCTTTAATTTATGCCTTAGGACTTTATCATCAATTTGTCAAGGACATAACCCAAATCCATTTTTCCAGTTCCAAGTAAGACTGCAACCGAACCCAACTTAGTGCCTGCCATCCCAGCCACGCACTATCACTGCTCCTACGTTGGCGCCTGGTGGCAAGCCCTGTGCCGTCAGGCGTTACATATATTTCTGGCAAATTTCCAGAATTTCAGTAACTGCAAGGCGTCCCTAACACTCCCCAACTGCTCTCCTCTGCTTATCTTAGCGATTTCGCACATGAACATGTTAATAGCGCCACAATTATTACAGTATCAAAATTTCCAACAACAATTTTCAGTGTAACCACGCCTATTACTCCCAATTCATCCAAAATCCCTAATTTTGTCAACTCTCATATTCAAATATAGCTATTTTCACTTAACTCTCACGCGCCACCATGCAATTTCACTATTTATGATCCCATTTCCATTAACTGATAATTGCAACTCCATTTCCACTGAACACAAAGACCCAAAACCCATAAAACAGCCAAAATCTAGCAAATGTGGCTCGCGTCGCCTGGCGTGCAACTACCACTGCCAGGTCGTTCATAGAAAACCCAGAAAACTAGGTGACATGGTCTGTGCCGCCTGGCGGACAGGGATACGTTGGCAGGCGGTTCCTCTGCAAGAACCCAAAAATAAGCACAACTGATGAGTCGCCTGGCAGTGCTTCATCGTCCCCCAGGAAGTTTCTGGGAATTTTCCAGAAACCCAGAATTTGCGATTTAATTCATAGGAAAGCATGTAAATTTATATTATTCATCATGCTATTAACAAAACGCTTAAAGTTTTGGGTTCAAGTCCTCTAACCTGTTTTCCTTAGCTTATTTGGAATTGTTGTGAGTTTCCTCTTGATCACCAATGATCTTCCTTTGACTCTCTCAATGTAGCTCCTTTCCTCACTCTCTAAGCACAATGACAACCTTGCAAAACCATTCATCTAACCTAAACTTGGCCTTTTAATTGTTCCTTAATGCTAGGTAATGACCAAAATATGAAATTTGGTTTTAATAACCCGATAATTTCTATTCAATGGTTGATTATAAACAGTTTTCCAGCCACTTCTTGTTTGTTCCTTGCCAGCTAGGGTTTTCTCAACCCTTTCATATTCACGCCAAAGTAATTTTGGCAAAAAGAAAGTTTAATTTGGGTTCACCAAACCCATACCAAACCAGTTATCAAATCAATGCATAACAAATCAACCAATTCATGTTTCGTTATTATTAATATAATTTTATGATTATATCATCACTCAACAGGATCAAGCATATTGTTTAAAAATAATAATAAATTAAATAACACACAATAGGCATACCTAGGACTTGAACCCAAGTCCTCTCACACAATAATACCTTTCCACGGGCTAATACCTTTCCACGTCACATCAATCAATATTAAATGCCATAAAGACTCCCACTACCCATATTTATTAATTAATTAATTATTTAATTAATTAATTTTCACGGGTCTTACAATCCCCCCACCTTAAAAGTTTTCCTCCTCGAAAATAGAACTTACCAGGGAATAGGTATGGGTATGACTTCTTCATGATATCCTCCATTTCCCATGTCATTTCCTGAGTGGCCTCGTCCCATAGGACCTTTACAATCCGGATCTCCTTCCCTATAAGTTGCTTGACTTGAGAATCCGGGATTCTCACTGGTCCAACTCCGATCATCAAGTCTTCACGCACCTAGACATCATCCTCCTCCAACACATGAGTAGGATCCGCAATGTACTTCCTCAGCTGTGATACATGGAAGACATTGTGTAGGTTTGCCAGGTGAGGTGGCAAAGCAATCTCATACGCCGTTGGTCCAATCCTCCTAGTGATCTGGTATGACCCAATGAATCTAGGAGTCAGCTTCCTTGACTTGAGAGCTCTCCAAATACCTGTCGTCGGGGTAACTCTGAGGAATACATGATCACCAACTTCAAACTCAAGTGGCCTTCTCCTCTTATCTGCATTAGACTTTTTCCGACTCTAAGTTGCACGCATCCGATCCTATATCACCTTCACTTTCTCAGTGGTCTACTGCAAGAACTCTGGCCCAAGCACCATTGATTCTCCATCCTGCTGCCAACACAATGGTGTCCGGCATCTCCTACCATACAACGCCTCGTATGGTGCCATCCCGATGCTGGAATGGTAATTGTTATTATACGTGAACTCCACCAATGGCAACATATCACTCCACGTACCCAGGTGGTCTAACACACAAATCCTCAGCAAATCTTCCAACGATTGTATTGTCCTCTTAGTTTGTCCACCTGTCTGAGGGTGATAGGCTAAGCTCATTCTCAACTCAGTGCCCAGGGCTTTCTGTAGTGATTGTCAGAACCTCGATGTGAATCTCGAATCTCTATCTCATATAATACTCGCAGGCACCCCATGTAGTATGACCACTTCTCTGACATACAACTCTGCCAATTTGTCCATAGACATCTTCTGATTAATTGGCACGAAGTGAGCACACTTCGTCAATTTGTCTACTATTACCCAGATCGAGTCATGCCCCCTCACTGACCTCGGTAGATGTGTAACAAAGTCCATGGAAATGTTGTCCCATTTCCACTAAGGAATGTCAAAAGGCTTCAACGTGCCACCCAACCTCTGGTGTTCAATCTTCACCTTTTGACATATTAGGCATGATGCCACAAAATCTGCTACATCAGTCTTCATACTTGTCCACCAGAAGGTTGCTTTCAAATCTTTATACATCTTAGACATACCTGGATGTATGCTAAGACAACTCTTATGTGTTTTCTCCAAGAGCATCTTTCTCAGTACCGACAGTTAACTCCAAGTCATGCGTCGGATAATTTCTCTCATACACTTTCAACTGTCTCGACGCATAGGCCACAGGTCGTTTATCTTGCATCAGCACACAACCCATAACTTGGTATGAAGCGTCACAACACACTTCAAATGTCTTAGTTGTGTTTGGAATACGCAGTATTGGTGCGATTGTCAACCTCCTTTTCATGTCTTCAAAACAAGTCTCACGCTCATCTGTCCACGAGAAAGGCTGGTCCTTTCTAGTGAGTTGTGTCAATGGACTCACCATCTTAAAGAACCCGTCGACGAATCGCCTGTAATATTCTGCTAAACCCAAAAAACTCTTCACCTCTGTAACTGTTTGTGGTCTCTCCCACTTCACCATTGTTTCAATCTTAGTCAGATCCACTACTATTCCTTGAGATGAGATTACATGGCCCAAGAATTGTACGTCATCCATCCAAAACTCACATTTTGACAGCTTCCCAAAAAACTAATGCTCTCTGAGAATTCTCAACACCACTCTCAAATGCTCCGCGTATTCTTCCTGGCTCTCAGAATATATCAGTATGTCGTCAATGAATACCACGACAAATCCAGATACGACCGAAAAATTTTGTTCATGTAGTCCATGAATATGGTAGGAGCATTTGTCACCCCAAAGGGCATCACAACATACTCATAGTGCCCAAAGCATGACCGAAAAGTTTAACTAGGATCTAAGTGATATCCAGACCTCAAGCCAATTTTAGAAAATACAGTTGCTCCCCTTAGTTGATCCAACAAGTCATCGATTCTTGGCAGTGGGTACTTGTTCTTAATCGTCAACTTGTTCAACTGCCGATAATCAATACACAGTCTAGAGTTGTCATCTTTCTTCTTCACTAAGAGACAAGCGTTCCCCAGGGTGAGGCACTCGGTCGAATGAACTTCTTCTCAAGTAGGTCCTCAATCTGCTTCTTTAGATCAGCTAACTCTGCTAGCGCCATCCTGTATGGTGCCATCAAAACTAGGCCAGCTCCAGGGATGATATCAATAGTGAAATCAACATCCCTACTTGGCAGCAATTCAGGAATCTCGTCTGGAAAGACATCCGCATACTCATCCACCACGGGTATGCTTCTAATCTGCTCGGCTGTATTCTTCTTCTTCCTTTGAGCCACTATCATGAAGCAAGTAGCTCCATCTTCTACTTCCTTCATCGCTTGATTAGATTATATAAGCTCCAATCCTTCTCTATCTGAGAACACTACTTTGCGCCGTCCGCAATCGATGACAATATCGTTTCTTGACAGTTAGTCCATTCCCAGAATCACGTTCAAGCCCTCCATTGGCAAGCATATGAGATTCACCTTGAACCTGTGGCCTGCCACAGAAACAGAGCTGGTGGATACTTCGCCAGATGTCGGCATATCGACTATTAACTCGCACCCTAGCTCTCGCATCACAAGTCTGAGCGTCCTCACACATTCATTGGATACGAATGAATGGGTAGCTCTTGAGTCATACAACACAACCACACTGTTACCAGAAAGCAAACAAGTATTCTACACCAAGTTACCCGACTGGGTTGCCTCGGTGGTCGTCAAGGCAAACACACGTCCTAGTTCTTTGGGCCGCTCTCCAACTGGTTTCTTAGTTGGTGCACCTCCAGCTGGTTTCTTCTTAGGGCAATGTCGTGCATAATGTCCAGTTTGATTACACACGTAACACTTGTCAGTGTTACTACTGCCACTCGAGTTGCCAGAGGGTTTTGGACAGTCCCTCCTAAGATGTTTCCCACGATAGTTAAAACACTGTAGTTTCTTGGACGAAGTTAGTGGTCTGTTGTATGGTTTCTTCTGTAGTATGGAGTCTGAAGTAGTCTTTTTTGGTCGTGCCACCCTGTTGGGTCCTATTTCCAGCTACTCGACCACCTTGGCCTACTCTACTAAGATTGGAAGCTCCCTAATCTAGAGTGGTACTATAAATCGGCACAGCTCATGTTTCAGTTCGCCCTCGTATTTTTTGCACCTCCACTCCTCGGTGACAGCGGGTGAATAGAACCTTGTCAGGTATTCAAACCTATTTATGTATGCCTATACAGTTAGGTTCCCCAACTAGAACGTGAGGAATTCGGCCTCCCTCTCATGCTTGCCACTATACGAGAAATATTTCTCCAGGAATCGTGTCCTGAAGTTAGCCTAGGTTATCGCCTCTACCCGGGTCTGCATCAGCTGCTACATTCCTACCCACTAGTACTCCGCATCAGCCACCAGCAAGAAGGTGACGAAGGTCAGTCTCTGTGCATCAGTCCACTCTATCACTCGATATATTTTCTCGCACTCCCTCATCCATGCATCTGCCTCGTCAGGAGTGGCCTTACTAGAGAATTTTGTTGGCCTGTGCCTCATGAAGTCCTCCATGGTCATAGGGCAAATGCGTGCCACCATGACTCTAGGTTGTGCTGCGATAGGCTGCATCGCATCGACCATTCTATGTATAGCATGAGCGATATCATCAGCTCCAGCAGTATTCCTCCTCCTTCTGTTAGCCATTGCCTGAGCACGCCAGTTCTTCAGTTGTTCACACCAAACAACTTAAGTCATGACTATACAAGCCAAAAATTAACATAAAACGCATCAAACAGTCATGCAAACGTAACACGATAAGCTCAATCCCCAAAGATCGCAAAAATCATTTCAAAAACCTTTGCTCTGATACCAAATTTAACATCCCGACCGGATATTACAAATTTAAATAACAAAACTAAAATCTCATTAATTATAAATCGATTTCCCAAAAACGCGGGAAATTTAAAATTTATTACATCATTAAAAGCAACCTCAAATGTATAAGTATAACTCCATTACAAGGTCAACGTTTAGTAACGAAACAGTTTACAATTTATTCCATGATATAATAAAAATCTGATAAAAACTCTTCCCAAGTCTATCCATGCTCTGTCGGTAAGCCTCACCGGATCCACCTGCAACATCCTCTGCTCACATATACCGCGTATACGATCATCGCCACATAGAAGCATATAGGGTGAGCTAACAAATTAAACATATATACAAAATATTTACATATATAACACAATCACACCAAAAGAAATTCCATCCTTTGATTTAATAACACATGGCCACAACCATGTTAACCGTGTTCTACTTCTTTTAGTGAGTACCTCCAAATGTCTTGTTGTCATACCTATCGGCCACAACCAATAGAGCATGTTTGAGAAACCATGCTACGGATCACATACCTTAACGTCAGGTGGAGTTCCAAAATACAAACATAGTTCATAATGTCCCAAGATTACAAAACTTGTCAGCTAATTACTGAGAATGACAATCTATCTAGACCTATCCGTACTGGCCACAACCAGCACACTCACACCGGCAACACTCGCCAACCTGAGCTCAACTCTAGGGTTCCTCGTTTTCATTCGCCATATCGAGCTCATCTCGAGGGATACGTTCCAAGCCACAACTCAAAGAACACCAGCAAATTGACCTTTGAAGCATCACTAAAGCCTTGTAGATCACGCACACAACGCCAGCAACCCAATATTGTTGCAACAAGAATCGCTTGGCGCAGGTCACGTGGCGACAAGAGCTTCCAGTTTCAGACCGCCTAGCGGGGGATGCGTACCGCTAGACGCCACACACCTAAAGACTCACCGGCCTGCAGACTCCGCCTGGCGGAACCATCCTCACCACCATGCGTCATTTCTACCCAGAGCCCACTATTTGTTCGTTGTCGCCTGGCGTGTCAATCACCACCGCAAGGCGCCGCACCAATACTTGCGTAGTCCTAGTTTTTGGTCAGTTTCAGGCACACTTCGCACAAATTTAGATCCCCAATCCAAGCATTAACACTTACAATGTTTTTCACCAATTTAGTTGAATCGCTTTTCTAGTGACTAACTTAATATCAAGTTTCCTACTTCCATTTAAGTTTAACCACCCAAGTCTACAAAATTGGCTTTCTTAAAGTTAACCTTATTCACCGCTACCATACTACAATGCACTGATATTGCTTATTCTTTAACCTTGGTTCTAGTCATTACAGCCATTCTCAACTCATCCTAAGTCCACGCCTCCTAGATAGATCACAATTCTCTTTCATTCCAAATATTATCATTGGTTTTAATTTCCATTCCCTACTATCTAGATGTTTACCAACACTTCACTCATAAATCAAACCCAATCCCAAATAGGTCAAGTTTCTAGACCCCCTTTTTGCATGACTTGTCCAAATCCACAATTTATATACGCAAGTCTTAGAATAGCTAATAGCATTGCATTCTAAGTTAAATCGTCCTCTTTAATTTAGTGAACAAGTCAAAAATAAGCACAGTTGATTAGTTGCCTAGCAGTAGTTCATCGTCTGCTAGGTGGTTTCTGAGAATTTTCCAGAAACCCAAAATTTGCGATTTAATTCAGAGGAAAGCATGTAAATTTACAATATACATCATGCTATTAAAAAAATGCTTAAAGTTTTGCGTTCATATCCTCTAACCTGTTTTCCTTACCTTATTTGGAATTGTTTTGAGTTCCCCCTTGATCATCAATGATCTTCCTTTGACTCTTTCAATGCAGCTTCTTTCCTCACTTAATCCTCACAAAACTCTAAATCTTCATACTCTATTTTCTAAGCACAATGACAACCTTGCAAAACCCTTATTCTAACCTAAAATTGGCCTTTTAATGGTGCCTTAATGCTAGGTAATGACCAAAAACCGAAAATTGATTTTAATGGGCTGATAATTGACATTCAGTGGTTCATTATGGACAGTTTTCCAACCACTTCTTGGTTATTCCTTGGCCAACTAGGGTTTTCTCAACCCTTTCATATTCATGCCAAATTAATTTTGGCAAAAAGAAAGTTCAATTTGGGTTCCCCAAGCTTCGAACCCATATCAAACCAATTGTTAAATCAATGCATAACCATTCAACCAATTCATGTTTCATGATGATTAATATAATTTTATGATTGTACCATCACTCAACATGATCAAGCATATTGTTTAAAAATAATAATAAATTAAATAACACACAATAGGCATACCTAGGACTACAACCCAAGTCCTTCACACAATAAAGTACTCTCAACCATTTGAGCTAGTACCTTTCCACGTAACATCAATCAATATTAAATGCCATAAAGGTTCCCACTACCCATATTTATTAATTATTTATTTACTTAATTAGTTAATTTTCCCGGGTCTTGCATAATGACCTGGCTTGTGACAAATGTAACACTTCTTCTCATACGGCTTTGCTCCCGAAAGTTCCGGACAAACTTGCCAAAAATGATCTCCCCCACACTCGGAACACTTCACTATCCCTCGTCCTTCACGTTGAGGTCTGGGGTAGGGTTTCTCTTGTCATTTCTCGTTGATGCTACTGTTGTTAGGATGTGCCCTCATGACCTGACTTGGGTCCCTCTCCATTCGTTCCACCATCTTTGCATGTTCCACCAATACAGGGAACTCTAGGATCCTTAGAAGTACGAGGAATCGACGGAGACCGCCCTTAAATTTTATGCAGTGCCATTCTTCGGTGACAGCTTGCGAGTAGAACCTCGCCAAGTACTCGAACTTGTCAGTATATGCTTGTACCCTCATAGTCCCCTGTTGCAAAGTAAGGAATTTCGCCTCCCTTTCATATTTGGCATCCTTTGGTTTCATCACACACATTAAAGGAACTTCATCCTTTGGTCTCATCACACATGGCCACCACCATGTAATCCATGTTCTACATCTTTGGTTGATAATCTCAAGCTATCATTGTTGTCCAACCTAGAAGCCACATTTGTAGAACACATGCGATAACACTCGCCATTCTGAGAACCAACTCAAAGAATGCTCGTGTTACCCTTCATCCTGAGCCACAACTCCAGGAATACTCCAGCATATAACCTTTGTGATATCGCCCAAAACCTAGTAGATCCAACGCCCTTCCAAATCACAATCGAGAGTTTGCCCATTATATTATCGTTTGGCGTTGCTCCTGAGCCGCCAGGCGAAATGCAGCTCCAGACCGCCTATCGGAGACCGCAACCCGCCAGGCGCCACATGAATTACATCTCTCTACCAGCACTCACCGCCTGTCAGAGCCTCCCATGCCTCCAGGCGTCACACGGTTCCAGTGACCACTGCCACTATTTTCTGCCCCTATTGCCTGGTGACTCGTTAAGCGTCACCAGGCTCCACACCAGTAGCGCAATGCTACTAGTTTTTGACACTTTTGCACAAGTCCTAATGAACCTCAATCACACCCAGTAATACAACACACAATACTTGACCCCTTTACGAACATTTAGTCCTAATACTTTAATTAAATATCATGTAACACAATTAAGTATCTTCCTAATTAATGTTATACTCCTATTCACGCCTCATGCAATCCAGTGTATCCTCATTCACATAATAAATGGAACATGCCTCAAACCACTTAACACCACAATTGATGCATAAAACTGTTCGAACAAGCAAGTATCAACACCAGCGTTAGACAATAAACCAACATTTCTTTACATGCATGTTATATCAATTATGGTCTAATCACACATAACATTAATTGTCCTCATGTAAAATTTCCTTCCCACCTTTTATGTTCAATTACTTAAAACCCTACACGAAATTTCCAGATAATCACACCCAAACACAACACGAGCAAACCCACCTAGTTGCCAATGCCTGAAACGTCGCCTAGCGATAGTGCTGGAGCCACCAGGTGGTGCATATAAATTTTTGGGGAAAACCCATATTTTCTAGCACCCACGCACACCTTCTTCTCTGCAATCCGCTTCATTCCTTTAATTATACACCCAAGATGTCGTGGTCAGGTACTTAGGTTCACAATTATAGAATTAACCCACAATTTGATCCCATAAGTTGTAGTTCACTAAGCATTTGTTATAAAAATGCTGAAACTCCCAATTTCACAACCCTAACATTCCTATTTAACCAATTTCATTTGATTCCCTCGTACTACCATGAATTTTCACAATTATTCACTCCAATTACTTAATTAATGGTTTTAACATCCTTCCCACGGATCAAGAATAGCCTAGAAACCCCAAAACATCACAAACGAGTGAAACATGTTTGTGTCGCCTGGCGGGTGTTCATCACCGCCAGGCAGTTCATGCCAAAACCCAAAAACTGGGTTAGTCAAAAAGCGTCGCCTGGCGGACAAGCTCGTGCCGCCAGGTAGATCCATCTTTGGAACCAAAATAACACAAAACAACACAAGCCGCCTAACAGCTTTGAATGCCCGTTAAGCAGTTTCTAGAAAATTTCCAGAAACCCAGAATTTCAATGTGACAGGCACTGATTCATACATATACAGGTTACTCACAAAGCAATTAAACTTAACACACAAAAGTAGCAAGTTCTAGCTCCCCTAACCTGTATTCCTTTGCTTAGTTTTGGAATGTTTTTCAAGCTCTTGTGCACCACAAAACAATCCAGCCCTTGTCTCCTTCCGAGCTTGCTTCCAATCCTTACTATCCACTCCAAAATCCAGAATAGTCTCTCCTTACAACCCTTTCCTTTGGCAGCTCCAAAAACCCTCCCTTTCGCCCTCAATTGATCACTTAATTAGGTGTTAATGAAGGTTAATGTTCCTAAAACGAATTTTGGCATTTAAATTAGATTAATGGTCATTCAATGGTTGTCTTATGATGGTTTTCCAGCCCCCCCTTGGTTGCTAGGTTTTATGACTTTTCATATTCATGCCAAAACTAATTCTAGCAAAAATAAAGTTTAATGTGAAGCTTCCAAGGTTTGAACCCATAACAATGCCAATGTCCAATCGATGCACAAACATTTAACCAATTCATATTTTGTGATAACTCTTATAATTCTAAGGTTTTATTATCACTCAACATGATCATGCATAACAATTAAATAACACATAAATGGCATACTTAGGACTCGAACCAAAGTCCTCTCACATAAGCAAGTACTCTCAACCACTTGAGCTAGTACTTTTCCACATCATAACAATCTCCATTAAAGGCCATGAAGGCTCTCTAACCCGTATTTATTAAATAATTATTTATTTAATTATTTAAATTTCACGGGTTTTACAGTGGCAACAAGGAATGCAGGTGCTTCTGGTGACGCAAGGAACTCACATTTTATAGTTCAATGGTGCGGATGGGTGAACTCGCGATTTGGCTTCATGTCCAACGTGGGTTTGGGTCGCGATGGAGAATGTTGTGGGTGGCTTCACATTTCTGGATTCACACACGTGGATGAAGGTTCATAATGAAGGTGCGATAATGGTGTTGCATTGCGAAGATATGCGGGTGTTGAACAAACTGGTACGTTGTGGTTGAACGACGACGTGCATATCCATTGTGTGTTTGGTTTGGGATTGGTGATTATGGCATTGACACGGACTATTCTTTGTCATTGGTGAGATTGGTTGACAAAGTGGTTTGATGGTGGCCAGTTTTCCTGCCTAGGGTTTTGGCTAGTGAGAGGTTCAAGATTAGGCCACATGCCAATATGTAGTTGGACGGATTTGAAAGTGTTAGATTGTCATATGGCATGATCTAGTTAAGATGATTTAGTGAGTCGTAGGATGGGTGAAAATAGATATTTTAAGTGGTGCGTAATATGTTTTTGGGTGGCTCATCTAAAAAAGGAGAGTGTATAAGTAATGTAAAGGGTGCAAAAATGATTTTTCCATAACTTGTTGATTTTAACATTATTTTGAGGTGTTTTGTAACTCAAACCAATGTATTTTTACACCTTTAATGAACTTAACTTAACTTCATCTGTATGAACAAACTATAGTCTTGAGGTCTTTCCTCCTCTTTCATTCTCCTAATCGTAGTCATGGTTAAAGGTCTAATATGAGTCTTTCCATCAAAGTTTCAAATATAAAGATTAAATACCTAAAAAATATATTCATGGATAAAAAAAAATCAGTAATAACTTCTAATTTTGAATTTAGTGATCCCTAATTATTAATTTTAACTAAACTATTACAGAGAGTTTCTCTAATTAGTAAAGATCTTTAGATATAAACAAGTCCAATTATCAATATAAATATGGTTATTTTTGAAATGGTGATTTAAGCCAAGAAGGTGGAGGTTTGAATTGGCTATTTAAAACTTTTTCGAAAGCATAACTCTTTTCAATTGAACCAAATAGACTAGAAAGTTAAGGTGTAAAAGTTGCAGACCATCACACTTTCAATCGATCAAAAAATAAAACAGCAGACTAATTTGTTCTTGAGCTATGAAACAGTCGATTAAAATGACAAATGAGTCGGCTAAAATACTAGGAATTTATGCAAAATACAGAATTCGCAGATTTAACTCAAACATCAATCTTTTACATACAAGACTTGTTCTAATTAATATTTTTAACTATTATACAGTCTCAGATTACACAAGAAAGCATTAAAACACAACAAATATTGGATTACTTGATTTTCTTAAGATTTTAAAGTGATTCAAAGTGAGTGAGATAAGGGAGAGAGAATTGCACAATTATTTTTATACTGGTTCACTCAATCATAAAACTACATCTAGTTTACCAAGACAACCTGAGCCTGATTTCCACTATATTCAAAAGTTTTACAAATCAAACACCAAGATTAGACTTTTGAACTAAGAACCACACAAGATTTTTGACTCACAAAAATCTAGACAACTACCCTGCGAGAATCACACTTACAGACCTGAAATCACATCAGGCAAACAACTAGAGGCACAAGAACATCCAAACCCAATGGTGGCTCTCCCTAGCCAACCATACATGTGTTCTTCAAGCTACTCACAAGTCAAAATGCCTCTAAGATCAACCAAGATCTTCAAACTTCACGTTGCAGTTGTGTAGTGCAGATAAAGAGTTTTCTAAAGAAGAATAACAAGATTTCACGCTCAAAAACCTCAGAAACTTAACTCTGCTCTAAAAAACACAGCATATATAGTCTGGTTTAAATGAAATCAGTCGATTGAATTTTTTGTGCAATCAGCTAATTTCACTTGACTTAAGTGAAATCAGTCGATTGAAAAATAATTCAACTAACTGAATGCACTCATACTAGAAACTATATACTGCAAGCCTTTTAACTTGTTAAAACTCATTTTAATAGATTAAAAGAGACACACCAAGACTAACAAGACATCTTACCTATGTCATATAGCCTACCAACATGATATAACACCAAAACACTACATTTAACATATTATTTCCAGATTTAACACACTAAAAACTTAATCTTCAAGTGGATCTTCATCAATCTTCATCAACCACATGTGATCTTCATGCAGTTGCCTTTGTCAATTCTTTGCTTCAAGCTTGCTTGTGCCAACAAATTTTTTTTATACCAATTTTCTTTTTAATTTCGTAGGTTAAAGCTTACTTTAGTTTAGAAAAAAATTATTTAAAAATACTCTTAAAAACTAAATTAAAATAATTTATTTAAATTTTATTTTAAAATATTTCAACTTCTTTTATTTTAATTTATCTTAATTTATATAAATTATTTTATTATTTTAATTTTTAAAAGAAAGTGAATATACTTATGTACACACGTCTATATGTATAACTATTAATAAGAAAGATTGCTTTTGCTAACTACTAGGTAACCGTTTTCTGGTACACAAATTTTAGTGTCCATTTTATCGTTATCAATATACATTACATTAGTAATCAAATTAGTAAAATTTTTAATGTTAATAATAATTAGAACATTAGATTTTTATTTAATATCATAAAGTAAAAGTGGACACACGTGCTCGCAGAGCAATGCAGGGAACTAGAAAATAGTTTAAAGTAGTAGTGATTTCAAAAATACACTTGATTATTATATTCATAAAAAGTTTGGCTATAAATAGATTTTATGTTAATTGAGTTTCATTATATAAAAATCATTGTCTCTAGAAACCTTCTCTAAAGTTATTTTTGCCTTCTCTTTAACTTTTTAAACTCGTCTTTTATTTATATGATGATTAGAGGCCACTAATAGATTCATGACAGAGAGATCTACACTTCTGACTGATAAGAATCTAAAACATAGTAAGTTTATTTTTTACTATATTTTTGAGTTAGTTTAACATTTTGTGGCACGTGTGCTTCTAGGATTTATGCATGTGACTCAAAATAGCTCAAAGTGAACCTTTATTTACTCATGATCTATGATATGCTTAGCTCTGTGATCTAATGTCTATATAGGTAGTTAGATTATCCTCTAAGAACTTGAGCTTTAAGAGTAGCCTTGAGATAGGGGTTTTTCTACACTAGGTAACAGAAGCTAGAGATATTATCCTTTTGTTATGCTTGGCTTTGATATGAATGTTTATCTACGATAAGTTTGTATGATGATTCAATTTGATGTATTTTGATTGAAGTTAAATTTTGAAGAACATTGGCTAGTGAACTTTGGACTACGATCTTAGGATAAAATATATTGGATTGATTGTTGATTTGTCTAATAATTGAGAATGGTCATATTGGTTTGAACAATTTCCTTCTAATGGTTATTTTGAATCGATGGGTATCAACTAGGATTTATAAAAGAGATAAAAGACCAATTAGTTGGTCTCTTTCTCCAAGCTAGGTGACGCCAAGTATGAATAAGACCACCATTGGATGGGTTCAAAAGCTACATAGGTGATAGGTTATAAGAGCACATATGGTTAAGGTAGTGTGCTATTTGGGTGCTCTCAAAAAAATTTGGGTCAACTCAAGAGAAAGAGTCGCTAGAAGAACCCCAGAGGAGTCACTAACCTTAGGTGACTTAAGAGACATGTGACAAAAATTGCTGCATAACATTACTAATCTCAAAAGTGCCATTTTATAATGGTGGAGCACTTTTATTTAGCTAAAGAAACCCTACAATTGTCTCCATAAAGTATAAGAAAAGCCTAATTTGGTCTAGCTTGGGGACCAAGGGAGACACATGTGCCAATGGTGTCTTAGATGGTGGCTGTAAGACCCGATAAACATTAGACTAAAGGAAAACACATGGAAAAAATTAATGGCTTGATTAATATATTGTTGATTTATTTAATTTAATTAGGTTATAAAATTATGAAATAATTATTATTTGAGTGATTTAAGTTGATGTTGTATTTATAATAATTATTTAAGTGATGTAAGTTATTGTTTTATTTATTTTTAAATTTTAATATTATACTTAATGTGGACATATGTGTTTATAAACCTCCGGTGCATGTTATATTATAAGAAGGTGTGTAGCCTGATGGTTGTTGGTAACCATTAAAGTGTTCTGGGGTTTGGATTTGAATCTTGATTGTTGCATGTGTGTTTTCTTAATGTTTTTCTTTTCTCTTCCTTCTTTAATGGTGGGGCCCACGAAAGTTATTACACAAAGTTTCATTTTTAATTTTTTTCGTTTTTTCTTTTAGAAACTTGAAAACCAGGAGATTTTTGTTTGTTTTTATTTTTAGTTTTTTAAAATCTTATTTGAAAAGATTTAATTTTAAAATATTAATAGAAAAGATTATTGATGTTAATTATAGATGAAAAAGACAAGATTTTGAGAAAAGGAGATAAAACACTTTAGGGTTTCTAAAAGGTGGGAGAGGAGGTGGATGAGAAGAGAAAACGAGAGTTTAATAGTAGAAAGAGAGGAACCGTGGAAGAGACTACGGGAGAAAGGATTTGAGGTTGCTAACAAGGTAAGGGAAGCTGAGTTTGTTTTTTTGTGTTGTTTGAAGCTTTACCTTATTTGTTCTCTTTGTTTTGTTGATTGGTGCATGAGGTTTTAATGAATATACTTTATATATCCTTCTTCTTTTCCATGGCCTGCATATGTGATTGTTTTCTCTTCATTCACACTGCTGGAGCAAGTTTTTTGCATGAGATTAACTCTTCTACCTCTTCTTTTTTATTTACGTGAATGTGGTGCAAAGTTATTAGCTTCCCTCTTTCTTCTTTTTGATATCATCCATATTGATGTGGGTATAGTACATGATTTTATATTTCAATAAGGCCAAGGATTGATTGAACACTTTCTTATACGAGAGCTATTTATTTTGGTGCAGCCACCTTTCCTTTTCTTTATCTCGTTTTGAGGCGCTACCCATTTTTCTACACTGCACACTTTGTAAAATGAAGGTTCCTACTTCGTTAATCATTGGATCGAGCTAAAATTTTAACAACTGATCCTTAACACATAGTTATTGACTTTGACCAGTCGGATCTTAAATCAGAGCTCTATAATGAGAGCAGTTTGTATCGCAAGGTCCTTGTAGTTTGGTTGTTGACAACATTGACCTTTATTGTTTGTTTGGTGCATAACTTTCTCTATAGTTAATCAATTAAGTTGGTTATTGTTGCATTTGATTCTTGATTCAATCATCTTTAATTTGAATATAAATACATAATTTTTGGAGTTTTACACAAGCTGTGGTTTTATTTCTAAAATCCAAAATCGTTTGCATAATGTGTTGTTAAGTTGGATTGGATAAAAATTATAAGAATTAGTTATTTTCCAAAAATTAGTATGATTGTTTGGATTTGGGGTTTGTGTGTTCACACCAAGAATGGATTGTGATCATAAAGTTTTCGTGTTACTTGAATGCGACGTTGAGTATTATTGAACAAGTTTTATTTATGAATTTATTTTATGAATATCATTGTTTATGGTTAGCTTACCCCTATTGGTTTGTTTGTGTGTTTATTGTATGTGCGATGATCGTATAACGTGTGTGTTATACGGGAGCAGATGATATTGCAGATAATCTTGGCATGGAGTAGATTGACGAGAGGCTGGGTGGACTCGGGAGTTTTTATAATATATTTAGTTGTGTTTTAAATCAGATACCAGAAATTATGTAATTTTCTTTTGGTCACAAATGTTATTGGAAGTTTTTGAGAAAGTGATGTAAGATCCGCGGAATTTAATTAATTAAATAAATAATTAATTAATAAATGCGGGTAGGTAGCTTATTTATGACATTAAATTCTAATGGGTATGACATGGAAAAGTACTAGCTCAAATGGTTGAGAGTACTTTAATTGTGTGAAAGGACTTGAGTTCGAGTCCGATGAGTATTATTGGTGTGTTGGTTGACTTATTTTATTTTAAAACTATACATGGTCGTGTTGGGTGAAAACATGATGGTAAATGTGTGTGAATTGACATGAAACATTAATTGGCTTGGTGGTTTAGCTTTGATTTGGCTTTACTAAGGTCATGGGTTCGAACCTTGATGAGTCAAATTTAACTCTGTTTGCTTAAAAATTTGTTGTGGGTTGAATATGAAAGGGTGGAGGAAACCTAGCAGAAAGGGGCTGAAAAGGAAAACTTTGAGTTGTGGCTTAGGTTGGCGAGTGTTGCCGGTGTGAGTGTGCTGGTTGTGGCCAGTACGGATGGGTCCAGATGGATTTCCCTCCTTAGTGATATGCTGACGAGTTTGGTAGTCCTAGGACGTTACGGACTATGTTCGTAATTGGGAACTCAGTGATCTGTAGCATGGTTTCCGCACGTGCTCTATCGGTTGTGGCCAATAGGTGTGGCAGCAAGGCGCCTAAATTAAAAGTTTTTATTAGTACATTTTCAATGTTAATTCTTTTTCCGCTAAATGCAAAAATTTTCTAACATTCCGTGATGTCCCAAAAATTGGGATGTTACAATGGCAAGAGCATCTGTCTTACAAAAGAGAAGAAATAAAATCTTTGAGACCACTCTTCCTATGTGGCCCACAAACTTCGAGAAAGATTTGGCATACTCAAGATCTCTTTCTCTCCACAATTGGTGCACAAAGCTGAAGCTTGGGAGCATCCTTGGGCACTAAGCTAGGGTAAAAACTCTAAACTCATGTGTCTCCTTAGGCCCTGTCTTCTATTGGCCCAAAACCCTACATTACAAGCCCAAGGTCCAAAGAAAACCCTAGACTACTTCACTCACTATATAAGGCCCAAAAGAAAACTTTATACTACCTGACCCATAATACAAGATCCAAAAGAAACCTATTGTACTACGAGCAAAGATAGGCCCAAAAGATGGGGGCTTGGGCCAACCATCCACAAATGAAACCTATCCATATGTGTGCACTTAGCCATGGCTAAGCGATTTGCCATCATACCGTCCCTCTTGAAAAGGATTTGTCCTTAAATCTTCATGTTCCTTTATGAAAAAAATCCTTCTTTCTCTTAGATATTTTGGCCTTCTCCCTCCTAGATTAAATACCTTCTACAAAAAACACAAGAGAAGGTAAGTATTTTGAAAATACTCATCCAAAACATGTAGCTCTCAAGGGTCATACACCTTTTAAGAGCATTTTTTTAATTAACTTTTAGCCTTGTGTTGAATCCATTTACTTTTGAAGTAACTTCCCTTTTCAACATAGGGTTTTATTTGGTCTTGGTTTTCTTCTCCTTATAGGAGGAATGAAAGATGACCTTCTTAGGCTCTCTACATAAGCCTTTGACCCTTAGTATGAGAACTCTTTCTTTAAGGCACTCATTTGACTTGTGGTTTTTACTTTGACACTGTCAACATTTGATTTCACTTATGTACGTAGAAGTGTCTTTAGTTTTATTTTTATCTTTTTCTTCCACACTTTTATTTTGCTATTCTTGTACCTCTCCCACTTGAGAAGTTGTAATATCAGATATTGATATTATCAACCAACTATATTTGTCAAATAATTTTAAGACTGATTATATCTCTCCAAATATTTTTAATATTCATAATCACTATGAAGATAAATAATATTTATCTTTATCTTTATTTTAAAAGATATTTGAGCAATTTTAACAATAGAAAAGCTTGATCCAAGTCCTATATAAAGGGACCGAGGTGAAGTAGAAAAAGGAGAAGCTCAAAACTTCAAAGTTTAGGAACCCTTAGGGGAGCCTAATTTCTTTCTCTCTTTCCATCCCCTCTTCTTTTATTGTATTTTGATTTCATGGAGTATTAAGCTTTAAGGGTTGGTTCCACTGTAATTTCATTATGGATTCTAAGGTTAGAATGAATAAATTTGTTTCTTCTTTTGATTTTTGTTGTGATTTATTTTCATCTATGTCTTTTGACCTTTTAATCAAGTAAAAGTAATGATTTTTACATTGTAACAAGTTAACACAGTCTTAAATATACGTAACATATCAATCATATGAGTTCAAGGATTTTTAATTTTAATTGAGAATGTACTTCGATTAAACTTAGAAACTTTCATGTGATTGAATGAGTTTTTGTCAATGATTGAGAATGTACTTTGATTACAGGTGAAAACTTTAAGTAGAATTAATCAAGAATATACTTTGGTTAATTAGTTTTTTGCTTGATTTTAGAGGTAAAAGAATGGACATGATTAAGCATAGTAATATTTAATTGAGAATATACTTTGGTTAAATTTAGTATGATTAATCTACAAAGTTCTTGCTTTTGATTGAGAATTCATATTGGTTACTATTGAGAATGCCAACAAATTAATTGAAAATTTACATTAATTAATTTGCAAATCTACAACAGTAATTAATTGAGGATTAATCTTTAGATAACCGATGATGAATCCTATTTTGAAAAATTAATGGAATCAATCTATTTTCTTTATCATTGTTTTATATCTTTTTTCTTTCAACTTTATTTCTTATTTTATATGATTAACCATTTTGTATAGTTTTTATAAAAACTAATTTGTTAGAAATCAATTTCGTCTTTGTTGGAAGACGACTTTGGGTTAGTTTACTCTTTCTATTTTGTTGGTTACTTTCTTAACAATATTGATGTTGTTATATATAAGTAGTATTAATTTGATCACGTTAACGATAATGTTATTACACCGCCACACTCATAGCAATTCACGTCACTCGGAGTAGAGTGTTGAGGTCTATTATACGGCTTCTTCTGCTTCTTGCTTCCAAAAACGTTGGCCTTCTAAGTGTTGATAACACAATTAGGGTCCACCTCAAATTGTTCTATTGTCTTAGCCTGTTCCATCAGAATTGGAAACTCCCTAATCCTTATTGATACACCTTTTCCAGTTCATGCCTTACTCATCTTTCAAAGTTGTGGCACCTCCACTTCTTGATTATATTTTGAGACTAGAATTGGGCTAGATACAAAAAGTTTCGCATAGGCTTGCATAGTCATTTTTCCTTGCTGAAGCGTCAAGAATTCAACCTCCCAATCAAACTTAGCATTGTCAAAGAAGAATTTCTCTATAAACCTCGCCCTGAAAAGGCCCAATTAACCTCTTCACCATAGCCTTCCAACTACACCTAAAATCCGAAATAAACAGTACACATTGGAACCATATTCATTCCATAAATCTTTACCCAAAACCCAATTTAAACTCGCCATGCTAACTGTAAACACAAAACCATTCTTCAAGCCAAAACCCAATTTCCCTCAGCATCACAAAACCGTAATTTATCATGACCAGAAAACAATTCAATATGCTCACCAAACCAAAAAAAAAATCATACCACTAACAACATGACCACAACACAAAAGATAAAAACAAATATATTCCATTTAGACTTTTCACCTCTTTTTCTTTTAACGATAAATTCAAGCCAACAAAAATCTAAAATTATTTCCAACCACTTACCTCGAAATGACATGCACTTCTCAAAACACCATAGGTACATCCATAAAATAAAATCGTTATCAAATTATACTCATCCTCTAAAGCTAATAACCACCTCAAATGACCAATTCCAACCATTTTCTAAACCACAACATCACATAGCAACAAGAAGAAGATTAGTTTCCCCCATACACCAAACTTATCTCAAAAAATCGTCTCACAATTTCCACCATGAATTCATCCAAAATAAATAAATAAAGAATACACAATTCATCCCCAAGATGAGAACGCATATATCAAACTCCAAAATTTTCTCCACACATAAACACAATAATAAGTACATGTTCAGCTACCCTTACTTGGAATTCCTAGAACAAGATCACCTTGTTTTTGCTCCAAGCTTTCTTACTTTTCATGTCCTAACCAAAACTTTTGCTCTCACTCTCTCACCAAACTCATGTTGCCTCACCTTTCTTCACAGACCCGATTTTTAACTTAGTAAAATAGTCCCTTTTTTTCCCCTTAATACAATGAAAAAAATAATAATAAGTGGTTGCCCTAAAAAACTTCTGACTAACCTTTTAGTGTGAATGGCCATCAATTAAAGGTCTTTCTAGATGAACAATGTGCTGGAGAAGAGATAGTTGGAGTAAATTTCGTTGATCCTATCATTGCAAATAACAATTGAAAATTAAGAAATGTTGAGCTCTCTTACCACAAAGGACAAAGTGTATTTTAATTTTCATGTTTCTGGTTGTTGTTAAATTCTTTTTTAGTTCCAATTTTAACTAACTTTTAATTACTCATTGGTTTCAAGATTCTTCTATTTTTGGAGGTATTAGTAATGGATATTGAGAAGTACTTTAGTTTGAAGAAGTTCTGCATTCTGGTTCTTAATTTTATTTCAATTTTTAAATCTTGTTGTAGATCACTAGTACAAATTCTCAAATTACATGGAAATTTTCTTGCAAATTTGTTAAAAAAATTTGCAAGAAAAGGTTTTTTCCTGCTATTTTTTCTAAGAATTTTAATTGGCAGGTAATTCCTTCGTAGGTAATTATTTCCTACAAAATTATAAAATTCGCAAGTATTTCTTACAAAATTTGTTGCGAAAAGTGTTTTATACAAAATATTTTTCAAAAAAATTGGCAGCAATTTCCTGCGAATTTTTTTTTCATAACAAAATTTATAAATATTTCCTACAAAAAAAATTTCAAAACAAAATTGGCAGGAAATATGAGTTTTTTTAGTAGTGATAGAATTAGTTAGTTTTAATTGTACTTTGTTAATTCTTCTTCATAAATAGGTATCTTAGTTTAATTGTACTTGTATCTTGTTTTAAGCTTAGTCTACATAGTTGTTATGTTTTCCTACCATATAATAGGGTTTTAGATGTTTAAAAGTTAGAATTTGCATAGTTTTAGTTTTAGTAGTCTTTTATTATTTTTTAGAACTTAATTAGAAAGTGAATATTAAGTATAGACAGCTGATGAGTTCATATTTATGCCCTCATTTAAGATTTAATTATGAATTTTTAATTGAATTTTGTTCTTAAGAGATTTATTTAATTGGGATTTCATATAGTTGGATTTATTTAGTATGAGATACAAAAATATGTTAAAAATAGTTTTTTAGTTGCATAAATGTTCTATGGATATTTTGAGGTGTGTTAGTACAACTACAACTAAGTTAAGCTCATAGAGGTGTGGAAATAAATTGATTAAAGCTTCATGACACCTTAAAGGTAAATCCAAGAATATAAAATTATCAAAATCACAAAAATCCAAGCCAAGCATTGCATGAAGAAGGTAAGAAAAGCTTGAAAAAGTGAAGAAGTTTGGCTAAGCCAAGAAGAGGAAACTGACAAAAATTGGACTAATGCAGATGGAGAATCTGCTGTTTCAGCTACTACAATAATGTATTCCATTGCTCTGACCACCCTCCACCATATTCAGTGCATTGTCCTTTAGGCTTATCTGTACACCTTTGCGTATGATGATGAAAGGACTTTCTAACTTGTCTAAGTCGGTAGCTTTGCTTTAGGAACTTCCAGTTTCGGCATCAAACTCAACCCTTAATCTCTTTTTGTCCTTACCAATAACATGCCCCTTTGTAGGTACGATCTTCTTCACCGCACTTTGAGGCCGATGAGTATCAGCCATAAGGCCTGTAAGGTTAGGCACTTGGACCATTAAAATTCTTTGATTAGGCTACCACCCGGGGGCTTGGTTTCACTAAGTATGGGATTCGCTACCCAATTAGTCTCCTTACACTATTCTATTAGGCACATTTTGTGTAGGCTTTGCCCCAAAAGTCCACTTTGGATTGAGAACGTCCCATTGTGGATTCATAGATTGAACTTGACAGGTTCCATTACGGAAAACCCTCGAAACACAAGTTGTGTCACTATATTCCTTCAGCCACATCAAGAAGCCTTTTCCTCTTAGTGTTAGTGTTAGCCAAGTTAGCATCAACTTCGCCAAAGCCATCATTTTAAGTTGATGACATTTATGAGTGATCCAACCATCTTGAGTGGTAGTTCTCAAAGGAGAAGGGATCTAAGGTACTAAGTAGTTATGGAATGAAGGGGAACTCAAATGTGTAAACTAGGTTGACTCACTTTGATACCTCTAGTTGAAGGAGAAATGCATATTTAAATTATTCCCGACCTCAACTCATAAATAATGGGGCTATTAGATGTAAAAAAACAAATATGGTAGTATATAACTTTTTCTCTAAAATATGAAATTTATATCAAAATCACATCGTTTTATAAAAATAAAGAAATAAATATCAATTTAATTTTTTAAAAGTTTTTTCATGATATATTGAAACATTTTAAATATATAACAACAACTAGATTTTACATTTAAAATATAAATGTTATGAAAGAAATTACTTAGATATGTTTTTAAATTTAAAATATCAGTTATATAAGATCATAAGTACAAATTGCAATAGGACTGGACATGGACGAATTTCATTATTCCATACTCATCTCTAAAATAATCTCAATCTTATCCCCATCCACATACCCAACGAATATAATATTTTCTCTCATCCCTATCCTTATCATGTAACTGGTATACATATGTATGCTCATACATGTTTTCTTAGTGTTTCAATATCAATTAATTATTTTTTATAAAAAAAGTAAAAATCGTATAAAAGGAAACCTAATATTATCAAATATTCAATTTTAACAATGTATATTCTTATATCTTCAATGCCAAATATTTAGAAAGAAATTATAATAGTATATATTATGTTGCTCAATAAACTATGAGTACTTTAATAATTTAAAGGAAGATGGATATATAATGGCACGAGTATGTACATCACGTACCCATATCTAATTAAAAAAATTGGATATTATACATACTCATACCCCATATCAAGTTCATGAGAATTTCTGTCAAAACGAGACAAGTTTAGACACAATAACTAGAGGGACAAATTCATTTGTCATCTTTGATCATAAATATTAAATTTTTAATATATTAATAAGATAAAATTCTTTATTGTCAAATTTTAAATTTAAATACATTATTATTGAACAAATTTTATAATATTTAACCTTTTATACGAAGATTATTTTAAAATTAAAACTTATGTAACATAACAACATCTATTAATAAAATAAGATCATAAATTACTATAAGATCTTCTATGCTATCAATAAATATTTGCACATTGATTTATTGATTTATAAAATGCATTAAAGTTATAATATCATAATAAAATGAAAAAATATATAAATAATAATGGAGTAAACATATAATTAATTATTTGTAATACTTGAAAACAAAAGGATTAATACAAAGGTTGTCATTATGTACAAAGATTAATATGATTTGATATGATAAGAGGAAAAAAAAAGTAAAATTGTACTAAAAGAGATAGTATAGCATCAGTTGATGGGACGGTTTGGGGTCACCAGCTGACTACAAGCGTGATCGCATTCCTTTCGCTGATAAATTATGGCACATCAATTATTTTCCACTGCGAGTGTGAGCCACGCGCCTCATGCGGACAATGGAGTGCGTCACTGTCTTGCAATCGATGAGGGAACACACACAACTTCATCATTAAACCACCCTCAATTAAACAACTGCACTTCATTCTCATTATATTACATCTTACCGTGCTTCCAAAATTTTCATACTCATAATATTACATATCACCTTAAGTCAAACACTTCTGTATTAACAACACCTAATAAATGTAACAAATCTAAAGTAATAATGATTAGCTTAATTACATAATTATTAAATTAAGCACTATAAATCATTAAGGTATAGTAGTTATAGATCAGATTAAAACTTTAAACCATCTGCATTGGTCTAAGAACAAATTCTATATTGTTATAATTATATAATTATATATATACTCTAATTTATTGAGATGTGATAAAATTGTAACGGATTGATTAAACTTTAAAATAAACTACTTTTAATGTAATTAATATTTGTCCAAACTAGTATTAATTAAATACAGGCACATAATTTTATGGATCTTGGAGAAATTTGCTTCCGATAAAAAGGAAATTATTAATTGGGATGTTCAACTCGGCAAATAATTAAATTATTGACTCAGATTTGGATCTGAGTATGGGCTCGGAAGGACAACTAAGCAACATGTTCTTCTCAATGTTGACTATGGTTAAAATTGGAAGCTAAATAAGTCTAAGTTGAATTGAAGCTTTTATTTTGTGTGCTTTCTTATGGGATGAAATGAAAGAGAAAGAGAAAATAAAAAACTAAAATAATTAAAGTAAATATTGAATTTCTCTTTTAATAACTCGGAAGAGATTAAAAACTAGTAGAAAATAAAATAATTTATTTATTGTAATTTATTTGTTATTATTTAATATTATAATTAAACAAAAGAAAAACTCTTATAATGGACTCTAGTGGTCCGTAATAAATTATGAGTGTAAACATATAGAAAACTATTTTTTAACAACATAATTCACTATTTCTCGTCTTTGTTTCTTTTTAAAGAAGACGAAAGAGGTTTATATAATGATCCACTCAAACTTCCGTTTACAAATAAGAGACACATAAAACTCTTGTTTGTGAAAGAAAAATTGCATTAATTTTATTGAAACTACTTCTTTTTAAATGAGTTAAAATTAAAGTTTGAGATAAGTTATTTGAAAATGTAAAATTTATTCATTTTTAATTAAAGCATTCCAGCATATTATTTATAGATAAAAGGTAATATCTTACATTCTTAGAGATGTTGAGTATACATGATGCATGTATTCAACAATATTTTGTCAATGATTTTATCATTTCTTCAAAAATAATTTTATTAATAAATTAATAATAATAATATTAACAATAACAACATCGACGACAACAAATAATAATAATAATAATAATAATAATAATAATAATAATAATAATAATAATAATAATAATAATAATAAATAATGAGTAAAAGGGCACGGTGTTAAATCATTTGCAAATTACTTGGTGTGTTCTTGCAGTTATTGTATACCAAATTGATTTTTAAAACTAATTTTGATGTGATGTGGTTTATGTTAAAATATTTTTTTAGTATAATTTTTCATTCAATATAAAACCGCTTAAACATATTTTAATTTTAAATGCATATAATTCATCTCTCAACAAGAAATCACATATAAATATTTACTAATTTCAACTTTTATTCAAAATAAAATAACTCCGACTACCTATATAGTTGATAAATAAATGAAATCAATTCAAAAGTAATCAAAGAAAGAAAAATTAATTAATTAGCTTAATTTGGGCTGCATTTGTTTCAATAGTGATTCAAGTATCCATGCCTTTAAAATTATGGATTTATTTGGATAAATTATCAATAAAGACGACTATTTGAAGATAGAAATAAGAAGAGAAAAATATAATTAGAGCATACAAAAGAACTTTTTATTTATCTTATGTAGATAATTTTAATTTAATAAGATAGTTATGTGTAGAGAAAAGTATATAAACAATCCTAATTGTTTTCATCAAAATTAAAGTACACCCAATAAAATATGATCTCTCTTCAAATGGTGCACATGACATAGCAACCATCGATTAATAGACCTAAGTTTCTTATTTCTAAAGATAGATATATAACGTCAAGTTTAATTCGCCTGTTAAATTGGTATAATTAGCAGTCGTTACTCTTATGTTAGAAGCTTAGGTTTTCCTTTTCAAACACCTATTTTGACCATAAAAGACTACTTTATTCTATCTAGGTAAATTAATATTAGAGTTATGATAGATTAACAAACTTTTTAACAAAGTTTTTGACAAAGTTTCCTATTCAAGTAAAAAAACATTATTTTATTATTTTATTTTAATTAAAAAATAAAAATTTAATCTGTTTTAATTCTATTTTTAGAAACTTTGTTAAATTTGTCAAAAGTTTCTTTGTCAAGAGGTAATTTTCCTTAATATTATACATACATACACATATAGCAAGATGAAAAGTTAGTTAATCATAAGTTCGAATAACCTTTTTTAAATATCACGGTCAGTTCTCAGAACAAGAAAATAAACTTCTACAAAAGTTCGAAATAAATCTTTTAAAAAATTTCCTGATTTTTTTTTATATAATGCTTGTCGAGAATTTGTGACTTTACATGTGTTCTTTCTCTTCTTTCTCAATTTATATTGAAGAACTGTAAGTACACGAAAAGAGTCCAGAATATATAAAAATAAAACAAAACAAGAAATGAGATCTAAACAAGATGATCAAGTGGGCTAAAATAATTTTTAATTACTAATTTAAATAAAAATTTATTATCTTAGCCGTTGAAACTGCTTTTTTGAGGGTGTTTATGGCATTACATCTTCAGTCACTGCAATTCTCACTGATCAGAACAATGTCTCAGTCCCTTTGATTTTCGAAATACTATGTCATCACCACCAAGAATCGAATCAGAATTTGGAACAATCAGTGAATTGAGTTTTCATCCCTCTAATCTCTAACTTTCTCCGTTGAGTATAGAAAGAGAAAAAAAGACAGCCTCAAAAAGCAACACGAGCATTATTACACAGTACTTGCTTGGTTGCTTCACACTTTCACAGTCTGCTTTTTCTTTTGGCTAGATATTATAAAAACAAAAACACCCTCTTCACCATATATATACATACATACTTATATTTATTTATTTATTTATATATTATATATTATATATCTGATTGAATAGTTACGAAAAGGATCTTTTATATAGTTCATTCTGAGTCTCTGAAGCAAAAACAAAAACCACCAACTTTGTAACTCTGCCGAGTTTTCTCTTCTCTCCCTTCTGCTTTGGCAGACTCTGGGGATTTTGCTTTGCATTTTTTTGTGTGTCAATTGGTGGCGGCTTTATAACGGTGGCTATTATTGTGCAGAGTTTTCAATTTTTTGGCAAGCTCCATAGAGTATGGTCAGATTATGAAGTTCTAAATTTTCTTACATTTAAAGTTTGGTTTAAAGTTTTCTCTGCCACAACCTATGAACAAGAGATTCATAGTCATCATCACTACCCATCGCTGGCAGCGAACTAAGCACAATTGAGAACTAAGAAAAAAAGTGGGAGCAAGAAAGAAAATAAATAAAAAGGTACTAGGAGCCAAGGCATTCAGAAGAAGGAGGATCTGTCATCTGAATTATCTTCCTTCAAGCTTTAGGAGAAAGAGACATCTCGACCAAGGTTACTAGAAAGCGATTAATATTATTGTTATTATTGGATTTTCTTCAGCTTTTGCTCTCTTATTAGTGAGTAAAACGTATGTAAACAGTTTGTGCCCACTTGGTTTTTCTTTTTTTGTTTCCTTTTTCTCTCTTCCCCGCATCTCTTTTGTTTTTGGATTTGTGTGGGGGGGAGAAACCTGAAGTTGTTCTATTTTTGTTATTATTTTTTATTTGGAATTCTGCAAAGGAATTTTGAGTTATGTGGATCTGGGGTCTTTCTTGGCTTTCGTTTTCTGGGGCTGCGTTTTATATCATGATTTTTGTCTCATTTAGTGTCCTTTTTATGTATTTCAGATCTAGACAGTGGTTTTGTGGATAAGGGAGACAATGTTGTCTCAGAAGCAAGCAGAGGAAGCAATAGTCACAAACCTCAACGAGACAGAACATGAAGTGGGAAGCACAAGGGAAGAAGAGAGGGAGCAAGAGCACTCCATGTTCAGTCTGAAGAGCATCCTTTGGCATGGTGGTTCTGTTTGGGATGCATGGTTCAGCTGTGCCTCAAATCAAGTAAATCACAACTTCCATTTGAGCCAAGAATAAAGAACCTCATAAAGTAACTCTCTTGGTCCCTTTCAGTCCATGTTTAACACACAAATTTTCCATTTTATAGGTGGCTCAAGTGCTCTTGACACTCCCATACTCCTTCTCTCAACTTGGCATGCTATCAGGCATCTTGTTTCAGGTGTTCTATGGAATTATCGGAAGCTGGACTGCATATCTAATCAGTGTCCTCTACGTTGAGTACCGCACCAGAAAGGAAAAGGAAAACGTCAACTTCAAGAACCATGTCATTCAGGTTCGTCTCTTGTGTTTTTCTTTCCATCTTCACTGCTTCTTAATCTGTATAAAGAGAAACAACAGTGACTAAATGGAATTGCACTGTTCTGAATTGCAGTGGTTCGAAGTCCTTGATGGGTTACTTGGTCCATATTGGAAAGCAGTGGGGCTAGCCTTCAACTGTACTTTCCTACTCTTTGGATCTGTGATACAGCTTATAGCATGTGCAAGGTAACACCTTTGCTTCGATTTTTAAGGCAACTAGAACTAATATAAAGTGGGTCTAAACTTTTCCTCTATTTACAACATTGTTTTCTTTTTCTTTTCTCATACAAACAGTAACATCTATTACATAAATGACAAATTGGATAAACGGACTTGGACTTATATTTTTGGAGCTTGCTGTGCCACCACTGTGTTCATACCTTCCTTCCACAATTACCGAATCTGGTCATTTTTGGGTCTTGGAATGACCACTTACACGGCTTGGTACCTTGCTGTTGCAGCTATCCTTCATGGCCAGGTGATAATTCACCAATCAGTTTTCATCACAAACACTTTCGTTCCATTGAAACAATTGGTCAATTTGTATGTGACATGGTATATATACTCAAAACCTCTTGCAAATCATGTTTTGTAGGTGGAAAATGTCACACACTCGGGTCCATCAAAGCTAGTGCTATACTTCACTGGAGCCACTAACATACTCTACACGTTTGGAGGACATGCGGTGACTGTGTAAGTTCACCTTTTTCTCATCACCATCATCACGATCTACCTTCTGTCCTCTTTCACCCGTTTATCTCTGTTTTTTTCACACTGCTTCTCTTTGCAGCTTTTGCCGGTTATCTTGGTTTTCGAGATCTCTGGCCAAAAACAAAAAATCATGCAAAATCTGCTTTCTTTTCTCTTAGTTTTTTTTTTTTTTTTTTTTTTTGTTTTTTTTTCTTTTTTTTTTTTTTTTTTTTTTCGCTTCAAAAGTGTTACAACCTCTGTCTCTCCTTATCTCTAGGAAGATTCCACAAATTGAATGGCCATTATTTCCAAAATCTGATTGAATGAATGTATCCACTTTCTAAATTAATTAAACTTTGAACAATGAAAAATTACAGTTTTACTGGGTCGTTTTGGTCGGTTCCTACTTCACAAAGTTCTAGTTGTAGTTAAGTTCTTGGCAAAAAAGGTACAATAAAGTGAAGAAAAAAAACATACGAACGATCACATTTAACAAAAGAAAGTGTGTATTTTTAATTCTTATTTATTCTATTAATTTTGATTTTGACCCTCGATGTCTAAATCAATTAATTAAATCTCCTAATTTTTTAATATATTATATATATATAATAAAAATGATTTATTGTCACAAAATTAGAAGAAGAAAAAAACTAATCTTTATAAATTTAGAGTTTAAAGACAAATTTATCGATTTAAAAAATGCAGACTAAAATCAACATTAACATTTAGCGAAAAATATATTTTTCAATATTTAATTTTAAAAATACGCCTTTAACAACTTTGAATGTCATCTCATGATTATTATATTATGGAAGATTTGATGATGTAATTTTTATTTAACAGTTTAAAAAACTATTAATAAGATTATATGAAACCAGTTTATATTATTTAATGAGAGTCTCCATTTTGAGAAATTTGATTGTGGAATTTCATTGTGATTATATATAAATATTCATGGTAGATCTTCTGTTGATAAAGTGATAATGGTGACAAATGTTGCAGAGAGATTATGCATGCCATGTGGAAGCCCCAAAAGTTCAAGTACATCTACCTGCTGGCCACTTTGTACGTTTACACACTAACGATTCCCTCCGCCGTCGCCGTCTATTGGGCTTTTGGTGATATGCTTCTTAACCACGCCAACGCCTTCTCTCTCCTCCCCAAGTCTGGCTTCCGTGACGCCGCCGTCATCCTCATGCTCATTCACCAGGTAACTCACTTCTTAAAACATTTTTTTTTTAGAAAATAATAACAGTAAATAACAAGCAAAAGCAAAAAAACCAGGTTCGGAACAAACAAGTGACCCTAACATCAACTTTTGGATTGCGATTAAGCATGTTAAAATTACTCTATTTTGACTTTATAAAAAGAAAAATTTAAATAATTATTTATTTAAGAAATTGATGGGATGGATTTATTAATAGATTAGACAAACACATACAAAGTATACATTTATTTATTTTATTAAATGAATATTTTCTTACACACAAGCAAGCTTCTTCACTATTATTACAATCATTTTCGTATTCTAATAACTTATTATTTTGCAACAAATTCATATCCTTCCCTTTATTAATATTTTCATTTTGATGTACACCAAAGTCAAATATTTTCATTTTGTTGTACTTTGATCGTTAGAGGGCATGTGCGTAATTTTATAACTATTTTTACGGGCAATTTTCGTAATTTATTCTCTACCACTTTTTTATCATTTTTTTTTCTATCCCTATCTCTCTTAATTGCAAAAAAAAATAATATAAAAATATCCCTAAAATATGTTTTTCTGTTGTCACGAACAAGACTTTTTGTTCATGTTATTTTTATTAAATTTGTGTATAAACATTATTTTAGTAGTGTTCCAATATCAAGTGAAATGAGATGGTCCTCTGAAATATTGTAGCCTTGAAAAGAGTGGAATTTTGTAAAATTATTTAAACTTTTTTAGTTTTAATATATAAATGATGTGAAATGATTGAATATTAAGTTTTGATATTGTTTGTTGATGTTATTTTGCAAAAAGGAATTAATTTAATTTTGTTTGACATGAATGCAGTTCATCACATTTGGGTTTGCGTGCACTCCATTGTATTTTGTGTGGGAGAAGGTGATTGGGATGCATGACACAAAGAGCATCTGTTTGAGGGCACTTGCACGATTGCCGGTGGTGATACCGATATGGTTTTTGGCCATAATCTTCCCTTTCTTTGGTCCCATAAATTCAGCTGTTGGATCTCTGCTCGTTAGTTTCACTGTCTACATCATCCCTTCCTTAGCCCATATGCTCACTTACACAAAAGCTTCTGCCAGACAGGTAAATCTTCATACGTCTTAACTATCTCTTTGCCTGCCCCCCCCATCTAATTAATGTCAAATATTCATGCTTTCTTCTTCTTATTATATCAAAACTATAAGATTAAAACATCTAGAAAGAGAGTGGGGTGGGGGAGTGGTACTACCAACAAATGTACAAACGCATTTAAGGCTTGGATTTGGAAATTATACGAGAAGTATAGAAGCTGGTGGTGGGTCATTTTCGTACAGTTGTTTACAATACTTTCATTATGCACTGTCCTACACCACACCTTCCTATGGAATTCACTCATCCCTATTCCTAATACCTCACATTATAAGAACTAAATTATTCATGCCAAAATTACCCATTCATATTTAATAACAATTTTATATATATACTTAATGTTTTTTAATTGAAGAATGAATATGAAAATGAGGAAAGTGACAAAAATCCCAATGGGTTTGGGCATGGCAATTTGGGGGGGCCTCCCTAAGATATCTTAGTTTATCTTCGTACTATATTTGAAAATCTTGATAAATCTCCTCGTTTGCATTATTGTTGGCTCCTTTTTGGGATTTTTGTGAGTGTTACAACAATGGTAGTGTGGGGGCACCATAACAAATATCTAAGTTTTTTTCACCCTAATTTTACAGAATGCTGCAGAGAAGCCTCCTTTCTTCATGCCAAGTTGGACTGCAATGTATGTGTTGAATGCATTCATTGTTGTATGGGTTTTTGTTGTTGGATTTGGGCTTGGAGGATGGGCCAGCATGACAAACTTCGTAAGGCAAATTGACACATTTGGGCTTTTTGCTAAGTGCTACCAGTGTCCTCCACCAGCACCACATCTTGTGGCAGCACCACCCCCTCATGTTCATCATTAGAGTAAAAACTTACTCATTCACCTCAAGAGTTCAGCAACAATCACATTTCCCTCAATACTTTGTATTATACATGCGGGAAAATGGTGAACATATACTTCCCCTTTTTTATAATGTGTGTTGGCTGGGTTTCGCATTGTTTTTGTCCTTTTTCTTTGTTATATAGTATTTTGTCCCTCCCTTCTTGTAAGATTATTAGTTGATTACAAATAGTGTGTCAAATGTTATGATTCCTTTGCTATGAAATGCACAGGCTAATTAAATTAAATTAAACACTATGCTTTGGTATCTTTCTTTTACATTTTATCCCCTTAGGATGTTGAAGCCCTATAAGACTTTGTTTTCCATTTCCTTTTATGTTCATAGTTTGCAAACTCATTATTAAATTTCATGTGTCTGGAATATTTCCATCGGAATAAGAGTAACTATCTGCAATATTTATTATCTAAAAAAGGTAACATTGCTTGACTTCAGAAAGGTGACTTGTTCAATGTTTCTATTATGGAAAATGATATTTTAACCCACTTTTTTTGACTCACTTTTAACTCATTATACTATAATGTTACATCTGGTATAGTGTAAAGAAATATAAAAAACAAATTGAATGAAAAAGAAAGAAAAAAAAGGAAATAATTAGAAAAGGTTATTACCTGATTAAAAAAGTAATTAAAAGAAAACGTTTTTACTTATTATTAGTTTTATTTATTGATATCAACATTATTGATTATTTGGGGAAATGGAAGTCATTGAATTAGACATGTCCTTTTCCGTAACCAGAATTATATTTTGATGGGATGTGACTACCAACTAATGTAGTCAAACTAAAATAAAGTTAATATATAGATATTTATAACATGGCTTAAATAATGGTTTCGTCTTAGTTTTTGTTTGGTCTTTTTAATATAGTCTTTGTTTTCCTTTTTAATTTAGTCATAATATTCATCAATTTTATTTAATTTGGTCCTTTTTATTAACACCGTTAAAATAATTAACAAATGTGAATAATAACCGTCACGTGTCATTTTGTGATTTTTAAAAAAAAATTTAAATTTTTTTTAAATTTTTTTATTTAAAGAAAATGTACATATGTCAAGCTCGTATCATACCTCGTGTCATTTTGTGATTTTTAATTTTTTTTTAATTTTTTAAAATTTAATCTTTTTTCTTAATTTAAAAAAATTCACGTGTCAAGCTAATATCATGCCACATGTCAGAATCAATTTTTATATTCAATTTGATCCTAATATTCGTTATTTATTTTCAATTTGGTCCTAATTTTTTTTAAAATTTAGCATTTTTGTTCCTCTCCAAAGACAAAATATAATTTGTATATAAATGTTATATGCATATTCTTATTAAAATGCATATTTTTATTAAATATTTTTAATTTAGAATTAGAGTTGATTTAAAATTAAATATTTTTAACCTCTTAAAATTTTAAATTAATGGTGTTATTATTTTTTCGTTTTAATTTTAAACTAATTCTAATTCTAAATTAAAATTATTTAATAAAAAAATGCATTTTAATAAGAATATTCATATAACATTTATATACAAATTAAATTTTGTCTCAATTTAGAGAGGAACAAAAATGCTAAATTTAAAAAAAAAAAATAGGACCAAATTGAAAACAAATAATGAATATTGGAAACAAATTGAATATAAAAAACTAACTCTCACACGTGGTATGATATTTGCTCGACACGTGACTTTTTTTTTAATTAAAAAAAATTTTAAAAAAAAATTAAATCACAAAATGACGCGTGTCATGATATGAGCTTGACACGTGTACATTTTTTTTAAAATAATTTTTTAAAAAAGAATTTAAAAAAAATAACAAAATAACACATCCGTTAGCGAAAAGGACCAAATTGAATAAAATTGACGAATATTAGAACCAAATTGAAAAAGAAAACAAAAGTAAGACCACATTGAAAAAACCAAACGAAAACTAGGACCAAACCATTATTTAAGCCTTATAATATTGATACTGTATACATACTCAAAATGGGGATAAAGGGTGTATCTCACAGTTCATTTGATGTTTTCAAGACATTATCAAAGGGTGTCTTGGACTATGTAGGTTGGCTAATAATCACATGTGCAGTATGCAACTAATGCAGCTAAATGAACTGAGAATGGATGTATAACATGCTTGATCCTTCAAGGAGATTTAGAGAAGAGTTCATTATTGGTGTCCATGAATTTTTTTCAACCGCAATGAACCAAGCGTGTTATACTTTAGATGGAGGGATAAAGTGTCCTTGCGTACGGTGTATTTGTGAGAAAACTCTTAAACCATCACATGTTAGGGCTCATTTGCTACAATATGGATTTAAACCCAACTACAAGGTATGGACTGATCATGGAAAAGAAAGACAAAATGAGGACAACTTCGGTTATGCATCTACTAACCATGGGAATATGAATGTTGTTGACATGTGAAGCCAAGGTGGTTTGCTTTTTGAAGATTTGATGAAGACTTAATGAAGCTTTTGAACTATCTTGAAGCCATTACCATTGGAATGATGCCTACATTGATGAAGGAAAAGTGATTTGATGATAACCATGTTGATCAAGGCTGGAATGTGTGCTCTCCATGTAGTTACATCATTTAGAAAGTGTATTTTAAGTTTGTAATTCATGTTGTAGACCTTATAGCATTAATTAGATGTTTTTGGTCTTAGGTGTGTCTTTTCATCTGTTGAATGGTTTTTCAACAGGTTAAAATGTCTCTTTTAGTCTGTTGAATGGTTTTTCAACAGGTTAAAAGGTTGGCTGCAGTAGTCTTAAACTGCAACAAATTCAATCAGTTGATTTAGTTTTTAATCGACTGATTTCACTTAAG
>Ga0214545_1000404_pt1 | contig 67057 bp, 39 predicted proteins | sample CNSS4metaG_FD_160064 | JGI IMG/M metagenome (GOLD analysis project Ga0214545, IMG submission 160064) | Root nodule microbial communities from cowpea collected in UCLA plant growth center, Los Angeles, California, USA - CNSS4 | ecosystem: Host-associated > Plants > Roots > Nodule | place: USA... | reverse complement strand
GGATGGTTGCGAGTTCATCCAAGCAGAAGGAGGAAGAAGCATAGTTTTGAGAGAGCACAACTATGGCAATCCTAGACTCTTCAATTGCCTTTCGAAGTGATGGTGTGATTTCCTCCCCTCTCTGAAGATCCTCATCATCGATGAAAGTATGAATTCCCCTGTTACAAAGAGCTTTGTAGAGATTGCCAGTGAAACCATGACGCGTGTCTTCCCCTCTAAAGCTGAGGAACACATCATATCGGAATCTTGGAGTCGCCATTGGAACAAAGTTTAGAGTGATAATAATAAGCGTGTTGGGACTGTAAATGCAATCAAACTTCGAATAAATATGAAATTACAAGAGTAAAGTGTAATGTAAAGGGATGTACCAAACCATAATCAACGTGTGATCTTGCGAACATTAAACGCGTGAAACTTTTGAAAAATAATGTTTTTCCTCTCTTTCTAGTTTACTTCACTTTTGGGTCAATGCTTAGAATTGTGGTTCATTTTATAAACATTATACACTTAAAACCACATAATTAACTGTGTTGGTTGTTTCACTTAATTTTCATTTCTTAATTGGATATTTGTAGTGATGTTTTTCACAACTATATTTCCTGTAATATTAAATTTATTTCTACATTAGTGGTATGCTCAACTTAATTGTTAATTTTTTTTTCATTTACTTTTTTTTTCAATCACTGTCTCTTCTCTCCTTACTCTCACTCCCGTGTATTCTAAGGATGACTATACGTTTATTATTTCATGATTTATGAATAATTTTCAATCAATTTAAAAGTTATAATTATGATTTTTTTTTTCTTAATCCAAAATTACGAGGACATCTCATACTTTACCCAATTTGCTCTTAAAATGTTCCTTTTCTTTGTACCTGGTTCTCACGCGGATGAACATTCGAGTTTCCTACGAAGCATCGTATGTTTATTTTTTCCATGTCATAGTGTAACGTCTTCGCCTTCTGCCTCCATTGCCAATTTTGTGCAATAAACTATAGCAGCTGGAACTATGTTGTATATTAAACTGAAGAAGAAACCTTGCTTCTACCCTTATTTAATTAAGATTTTTAAATGAAAACAGTGAAAGCCACCTTAATAAAAATAAGAGAAATCAAATATAAATTATTAATCCGTATTAATTTCCAAATCATAGGATGTTTTGTTGCAATAAGCGGTGAAAGAAAGAAAAAATAGTGATAATTTTTAGCACGTTGGAACTGTAAGTGGAATCAAACTTTGAACAAATATGAAATTATGAGAGTGAAGTGCGTGGGACCTATCATCACCCATTTGTGTAAGCAATTGTGTTCACTTTTGGAAAATAGGTCTTCACTTTTTTTGTCAATTCTTAAAATTGTGGTACATCATTATGATAAAAGAAATAATTAAAAAAGACCAAAAGAGTTATGTATATACCTTTTTATGGTACATACACCCTTTTAGTCGATATATCATACCAAAAAGTGATTAATATATCTTTGGGTTTATTTCACGTATTGATTGACAAGACCGACTAATACACTTTTGAACTGATTGACAAAATCGATCTTGGACCGATCTTTACTGGCAAGACTGATCAGTTGCAAGATAATAATATCACTTCTTTATTAATAGAAAATATAAATTTATTAAATACTTAATATAAATAATAAAAATTTATTAGAATTCTCAAATTTAGCATGATTTAAAAATCAAGCCAATAAGATGAGAGCTAATAAAAAAAAGAAAAGGTAAAAAAAAACAGTTGTATGGCCACACACTATTGTGGTGGTGTGAGGATTATCATATGGAATGTCCTTCTTTCCGTTTTAACTACACGGATTTCCATTGCTTTGATGAATTAGGTATGAAACAAATCTTGGAATGTAATCTCCACATGCTTCCACTCTTATTCTATAGTCTATCCAATTTTATAGTCATATGAACCTGTAGTACAGCAACATAATAAGACAAAGAACTTTGGGAGGGAATTTATCACGAAACCAGAGAGAAATTGAAATAAAGGCAAAACCAGATTTAACAATATGCTTGAACCCAGTAAGATTAGGAAATGAAACTGGGAATTCTTCTATGGGAAGTTCTACAAAGAAAGTTCCCTTATGTTTCCCATCTTTCCTTATATCTCACACATTACTCAATTTACGCGGATGAAACTTCTCTCAATAAATAAATAATCCCTATTCATTTCCAAATCATACGTTGGTTTGTTGGAATAAGCTGTGAAAGAAAGAAAAAATAGTGTAAGATAAAATAAATGCCTTTCATATCTTGATGACTGCATCTAGACCATAATGATAAGTCATGCAAATTGCAGATTTGAAAGAGAGGGAAAAAAAACTGTCAAATGTTCAGTATAGTAGAAAGTAAGAAATATGGAATATCCCAAAAAAAAAAAAAAAAACTATTGTTCATTTTCATTTCACATAATACAATAGTCTTGTAATAGCCTTAACGCAAGGGATTGTGAAGTTATATTCTTGAAAACTCCGTCCTTGCAGGCTCTTGACTTTGGACCACTAAATCAGGAAGGTGTGAATTATTTTTTAAACCAAACATGGCTCCAATGCAACATAGTTACATAATAAATAAGTGCATTTTCATTGAAGGTTGGTCAAGGAGTGTTAATAACACATGGCTCCAATGTTACATAGTTATGTAATAAATAAGTGCATATTCATTGAAGGTTGGTCCAAGAGTGTTACTAACTAAACTAAACATGGCTCCAATGTTACATAGTTATGTAATAAATAAGTGCATATCCGTTGAAGTTTGGTCCAGGAATTTTAATAAATAGAGTAAACATAGCTCCAATGTTACATGGTTATGTAATAAATAAATGCATATTTGTTGAAGTTTGGTCCAAGAGTGCAACTAAAACTTTGTCGTTAATGGCTATAATATCACTTTCCCAAGCATTCAGCTACGATGTGTTCCTGAATTTCAGAGGCTCAGACACGCGCCAAGGTTTTACTGGCTATCTCCACAAAGCTCTTCATGACATGGGAATCCACGTTTTCATTGATGATGAGGGCATTCAGAGTGGAAAGGTAATAACACCAGAACTTAAAGTCTGTTTAGATGAACTTGCAGTCATTCTTGAAACCAACCCTCTACTTTGTGAAAAAAAACTTTATTCATCTCTTCTTGTTGTCTCATACAATACACGATACAATTTATATACTTGACCGTTAGTACTCAAAACAGCTATAAAACAGCTATAAACGGCTAGTGCATTAACTACTCACAACGGCTAATTTCTTACAACAGCTAGTTACCCATAATGGCTAGTTTATTAAAAACCCAACAGGAATGGACTCTTGGTGTTGCTTGTCTTTTACAAGGTGCCTCCTTGTCATGTCAGACACCAACAACGAAGTTATGGAGAAGCAATGGCCAGACTAGAGAAAAGGCTTCTTGAGGAACATAACATGGAGAATTTGAAGATGGCACCGAAAGAAGTAGCTAGCCATTCATGATGAAAGAGTTAGAGTTCATTACTTGATTGAGGACATGTGTAAAGAAAACTGACCATCAGCAATCACCGAGAGAGCCAGGGAAGCGCAGGAGATTATGGTTACAGGAATATATAATTCAGGTTCTGAAAGACCACTAGGTGAGTGACTGACTTGTGAATGGTTTTGTTTCATCTATTTTCTGTCTATTGAATTTTTTCATCACAGTAGTCTTTTTTCTTACAATCTTTAAAATTTTCTCAATAATTAATGTCTTACATATATTTGTATTGTGGTTGATTCGTGCATTTTGCTATAATAGGGAACTAGTGAAATCAAAATTATCTTTCTGGATTTCCCCATATCCGACATCCAAGTAGTAGAATGGGATGGAGACGCTTTCATAGAGATGAAAAGCCTTAAAATACTTATTGTTAGTGATATTCTAAAAGTGATGTTTGCATGTATTGTTAGTGGTATTCAAAGATTTCACTTCTTATACAATATAGTTTGTACTCATTTTGCAGTGTAGTTCAAAAATATTTTCAGAGCATAGAAACTAGAGAAGAGACACCTCTATTTATAGGAGCTACCCCAATTTCATGTTCACGAAGCCCACCTGCATAGCGTACCACATTTAAGTCCTTAAGAATAGTGTCCACTTACATAACTATAAATCATTTTGTCAAGCCCTAACCATGATGCTAATTCACTCCTGAGTTTGATCACACATAGTTTGTGTTTACTTGTATGGCTATTTAAGATGAATGTCTTTGTATTACATGACAGCTGATTTGTTTTAGACTTTAGATGTGGAATTCCAATTTCTCTGACAACATGTCCATTAAACTAAAAAATGATTTCATAATAATTCCATTCACCATAGAATTAAACTAATCATAATAACAAAGGATGAAAACAATGACACAACATTCTTTTCCTGGTTCACTAGTTTACATTCTGCAACTTCTCCTTATCTTTAAACATTATCTGATGCTTATTCAATGCTTCTCCATAACAACCTCTGTGATGTCTAACATCAGAAGTTGACCTTATAAAAGAGCGGTATAACCAACAATCCTTTGGTCTGGCAGTGTAGGATTGTTGCAAGCTCATTCAAGCAGAAGGAGGAAGAAGCATAGTTTGTAGAGAGCACAACGATGGCAATCCTAGACTCTTCAATTGCTTTCATAAGTGCTGCTGTGATTTCATCTCCACGCTGAAGTTCCTCATCATCGATGAAAGCGTGAATTCCCCTGTCACGCAGAGCTTTGTAGAGATTGCCAGTGAAACCATAACGCGTGTCTTCCCCTCTGAAGCTTAGGAACACATCATATCCGAATCTTTGAGTCGCCATTGGAACAAAGTTTAGAGGGATAATGCTGAGCGTGTTCATACTGAGTGGAATCAAACTATGAAATAAATATGAAACATGCGTGGGACCTGTCGCACCTTATATCTCCTCCAAACACTTTTATGGCCTCTTTGCAACAACATTGTAGACACAGGATGCCTTTTCAAAACATAATAAATAAATAGAGTACGAACATGATTTTGCTGCAATTTTAGTTGTTGTGCTTTAAGATATTAAAGAGTAATAAACTCAATTTTTTAAAAAGCGAAATTGTTTTAATTTCAAAGTTTTAGATATTAATGTTTTTCTATGCATAATTTTTGTTTTTAATGTACCAATTTCTATTTTTATTATTTGAATATAAAATTTTAAAGTGAAGTAGATTTATGGCCAGTGGTGAGAAAAAAAAAAAAACACCCTTGCTGGCCAAAAATGCTAGAGTGTCATTTTCAAGTGGTTTTATAGTTGAAATCCTTGATGAGTGGGAAAAATTTGGATCAAGACTTAGTCAAATCTCATCAATACTCCATCACATTGGTTAGTTATTTATGTTTGTTCGTTCAAATGTGTAGTAAGTTATTACATATATAATAAGATATTATTTCTTAATTTTATACTTAATTAACAAGTTCTACTAATAAGAGAAGAAAAGGTCTTCTTGTGACTTGAGATATGAGGAGCGTTTGCCTATTAAACTTAATGTGGGAATATTTGCTAGGAATACACACCTAACATCCCTAATTCTTACTAAATGGAAAGGATCGAAAGAACATTGGGAACACATGTGAAAAACAATTTTGGTATTTCATTTCACTAACTTTTACCTTTGATCATATATATTACTTAAATTTTAATATCTTTGTGGGTCATAAAACAGAGTCGTGAAGTAAAAATGTCCAGTTATACTACTGCAACGCGTTAAATAATAGCAGGAACACCATAGGAGCTTGAGTCCTTGTTCATGCTAACGTATAATCATTTTTCAATCTTTGACAAACTAAAATAATATTTAATAAAAGCCTCTTGTCATAACATGTAAATTTTGGGTGGAACTTTGTCTACTTTTTTGTATGAAATATTTTTTATGCTTTATAGAAATTAAAAACACAATACATATCCTATATGAAGTACAATTTTAGGAGAACAAAATTACTCACACTTAGCACGAGATTAACTTTTGTAATGTCATTTCTCCTTACTATCAAGGAATGTTCCCAAAGAAAAGTTAAGAGGTTCACAATTTGGTTGATTAGAAAAATTAATAATTTAAATAACTAGATTGAAAAGAAAAACGCTTAAAACCAGAAAGATTGAAAGCACGAAGTCATGAAGGATTTTGGAAATATATGTTTTACAATGTAAACCCAAAGAGAGTTGTGATGAGAGTTGTAAATAAAATGAGAGCTGACATAAAGCGAAAGAAGAAAAGAAGAAAAGCTAAAAAGGAATATCATATCTAATATCCTCCATGCTCGTCCTTTCCGTTTTGACTACATGGATTCCCATTGCTTTGATGAGTGAGGTATCATACATACCTTCGTACGTAACCTCCACATGCTTCCACTCTTCTTCTAAAGGCATTTCCGTCAGATCATCACGAAAAGGTGTCACTCGTAGATCAAAGAGGTACACATGATCCAATTCCACAATCCCCTCTTCTCTCTTCAAATAATAACTATAATCATAAGAGCCTCGATATTCGCCGTTGATTAACACCATGGGTCTAACTGTTTCCGCAAATTGAGGCCGCTGTAAAGCTAAAATAACAAGACTAACAACTTTGGCGGGAAATTTATTACGAAACCAGAAAGAAATTGAAGGTCCCCGACTTTGTTTATCGAACCAGCTTGGGATACTTCCTCCTTGAAAGATAAAATCAGTCTTTCCAGCCTCATGAAGTTGCTGCTAGTCACAATTCATCAACAATTCAGTAAATCAAGAGTATATTATCAAATCAAATTCATTAAAAACAAGACAAAAACCTTATTTAACAGAATGCTTGAACTCGAGGAAGTCAATGATCTACACTCTACTGCCCTGAACTTTCTCAAGTTTGGTGGAATCCCTCTGATTTCCTTTAGATACTTGCAAAAACTCACACCAAGATCATTCAGGTGGTGGAATTCTTTCATGCATTCAGGAAGGAATGAGACATTACTTCTAACCAGCCACAACTGTTTTACTTGAGCCAACTGAGGGAAAACTGCTGAAAAAAAATCATCATCCAGGTTGTAAGAACCCCAAAATGATTGTACATTTGAAGATACTGTTGAGCCCACATCTTCTTCACCCTCTTTTGATTTTACCCATTTCCACTCCTTGAAAGTAACAACGCAGAGGCTAGTCAGTTCGGGCGTCAAGACATTGCCACTTAACTGAATAAAATCACAGTTCAATTCTAACTCTTGCAGTCCAGTAAGATTTTGAAATGAATCTGGTAATTCTTTGATGGGAAGTCTACGCAAACTAAGTTTCCTTATGTTTCCCATCTTTCCCAATATTTCTGGAAAATTCTCAAGACTTAAACAATGCGAAAGTTCTAGTGTTTCAAGAGAAGTCAAGTTGAGAGGCGGAAATCTCCTTAGCTTCTCGCATCTTTCAGCTATTAGTATTTTGAGTTTAGTCAGAAAACCAACTGAGTTGTGAACTGAAACTAAACTCCCACACCATTGAAATGAAAGCTTCTCCAAGTTTGGCAGATCAGATACGTCAGGTATCTGTTCTAAAAGATTGCAGTCGTCAAAATTCAATTCGGTTAGATTCTCGAACTTCTGCAAAGAAAATAATGGGAAAAAGAAATAAGAACATAATGAATAAATTGGAACTGTATTTACAAATTTGGCTTTTTTACACAAACGAGATATTTCCTTTTTTAATTACGAAAATAGGAAACTTTGAAAAAAATTACTGATACGGGAAGTGATACCAAACTCATACCACTTCACCAATAAAAAATTGTATCACCAGAATACGATCTCAGGAAATTAGAAAATATTCATACTAAAGTCGTACTTCACAACAGTGACTTCAGAATAATACAACAAAGAAGTCGCATGAGGCAATAGAAATTTCAAAACAATTAAAAAAATAATGAAGTTGTAGGAAGCAATAGAGACTTTAGTTCGTATTTCCATAAACTTACAAGATGAGGAATATATTCCATAACTTGCCTTTGATGAGTCAGGGAATTTAAATGACGTAAAACGACCAAATGCTAACTTGCATATCAGAAGTTTGTTCGGGTCAAAATTTGATGGAAAACAATTTGAAGGGTATCCATCCCATTTCAGTACTCTCAAACTTTCTGGAAAACAATTGGGACCTCCAGAAATTCCGAAATTTCTAATAATAAGTACTTTTAGGTTTTTCATATTTCCAAATGCATTCCAATCCAGTGTTTCTTTTCCCATGTATATCGAGATATCAAGACTTAGGATCTCAATAATGCTAGTTCCCTGTTAATGCAAAGAAGCACACATATCAACTAGTTTTATGTAACAAATCCAGAGAAATTGCAAATCATCTAGACAAAAATAACTAGGATAGAGATAAATGATTAAAAAGAAAAATATATCAATTTGAGAAACAAAACTAGTCATCCATGAGTTTCACTTACTGTGTTCCCCTTTAAAACTTGAATTAAATCTTTAGGTAACAATATTCTCCTGCGCTTCCCTGACCCTTCAGGTGATTCTTGTCGGTCAATTTGTCTACCCATTTCCTCAATCAGGTCGTGTATTTCAACTTTACTCCACCAATCATTCTTTACCTTTATGAGAGATTTGTCAACCAACACACTGATATGATGTTTCATGCAGTCATCATAAATAGCTCCAAGAATATCTTCTACCTCTCTTAATATATATCCTTTGAAGCAACAAGCTATGTCAAGAAAAACACTCTTCTCTTCACTCTCTAGATCCTCAAAGCTTACTTTAAGTATCTCTAGGATTTGATTGCTAGGAATTCTTTTATATTGATTGATAGCAGATTTCCACTCTTCCACACTTTTTGCTAACAGGTTGGAACCAATTACTTCCAAAGCCAATGGAAGGCCAGAAGCATATGTTACTACATCATCCAAGACCTCCACGTAACTTGGATCAACTTGTTCCTTTTTGAAAGCTTTCCATTTAAGCAATTGAAGAGAATCATTCCTATTCAATTTTTCCACCTCATAAGTTCTTTCAATCTCATGAGATTTTAGCAGTTGTTGGTCCCGAGTGGTAATGATAATTCTGCTGCCGGGGCCAAACCAATCAGATCTTCCTGCAAGTGCCTGTAACTGCTTCCACTTGTCAACGTCATCAAGAATCAAGAGAACCTTCTTTCGCTGCAACCTTTGTTGTATCATTGAAATTCCTTCATGTTCACTAGCTAAGTTGATGTCCTTCTCTCCAAGTATTTTCGAAAGAAGGATGGTCTGGAGGTGTTTTAAACCATGTTTCTTTGATTCTTCTCTTACATTTTGAAGAAAGCATGAACTGTCAAAATCATCAGCAATCAAATTATACACTGCTACAGAAAGTGTTGTTTTTCCTAACCCGCCCATTCCATGGATCCCTATCATGTGAACATCATCAGATCCAACATCCAAAAGTTCCTTGACTTCCAGCACCTGTGACAGTAGGCCAACTGGGTAATCCGCAACATGTAAAGGAGCACGATTAATTTCCCTGGAAACCCGTTCAATAATTCTCCCAATAAACTCGTACTGGTACTCATCTCTGTTCCAAACATTAAAGATTTATTAATTTTCAAATGGTTAAGTGTCATAAAGTAAAACATGATCCAATAGAATTTAAAAAATAAAAAGATTGGTAAGGTGGTGTACCCTTCTTTGAAATGATCGCCAGACAAGTTAGCTACTTGACGCAGAGCTGCCTCCCATTTCTGCACCTTCTGTGTATCTTCGAACCTTCTCTGACGCTTAGTCAATGCTTCTCCATAACTGCCTTTCTGGTGTCTCACATATGAAGGGTCCACCTTATAAAATACGGGTATAACAAGTAGCCCTTTATTCTTGCAGTCAAGGATGGCTGCAAGTTCATCCAAGCAGAAGGAGGAAGAAGCATAGTTGTGAGAGAGCACAACGATGGCAATCCTAGACTCTTCAATTGCCTTCACAAGTGCTGCTGTGATTTTCTCTCCACTCTGAAGCTCCTCATTATCGATGAAAGTGTGAATTCCCCTGTCACACAGAGATTTGTACAGATTACCTGTGAAATCGTAACGCGTGTCTTCCCCTCTAAAGCTGAGGAACACATCGTACGTGAATCTACGGGAACTTGGAGTTGCCATTAGATCAAAGTCTGGAGTGATAATTGTTAGCTTGTTGGAACTGTAAGTGGAATCAAACTTTGAATAAATATGACATGAGAAGAGTAAAGTGTAAAGTAGAGTAATAAAGTGCCAAACAATAATTAGCGTGGGTCCGGTTGTACGTTAAAGTGCGTGAAACGTTTGGAAAATATCTTTGTTTGGATCTTTCTGATTTGCCTCACATATGTTGGTCAATGCAAACAATAGCCACACATAATGATCCACGTGTTAACGTTCATTTATAAAGATTATAAATTATAAAATGACATAATTAATTAACTTGGGTCGGTTCACTTGATTTTCGCCTTTGATAATTGAATTCCCAATCCAAACAGTTGAGTTTAAATTGATTTGTTTGATCCAAGTCATATTCATTCCTAATGATCTCAAACTATTGGAATTGGAAAACAAAATTACAATGCAAAACTAAATAGAGTTCAGGGATCCGTGCATGTTCAAAAACAAAAGTCCATCTCAGTTTTGGAATTGGAAAGGAAAATTACAATGCAAAACTAAATAGAGAGGTGATACATAGGTTGGATTGTTTGTGATGCTTGCAGATAAAATATAAAATTAAAAGTAAGAGAACAACAGAAAAGAACCAGTAAAAAATATGAATGTCAACATTAAAGCTGTGTATTTTATGATAAATGGTTTTGTGATTGCGTAAGGATCATCATATCGAATGTCCTCCATGCTGCTGTTTTCCTCTTTCACAACATGGATTCCGATTATCTTAATAAGGGAGCTCTGTATCAAGCCTTCATATGTGATCTCCACATGATTCCATTCCTTTTCTAAAGACACTTCCTCCATCAGATCATCATCAGGGGAGAAATGTGATTGTCGTAGATCAAAGAGATGTGTATAATCCAACTCCATCTTCTTCACTTCTCTATTCAGATAATGTAGCAAATATTGTTTTTTAACTTTTCCATTGATCAACATCATGTGTCTAACCAATCCTATTATGTTATCACCCAGTACAGGTGCAATAAGAAGACAAAGAACTTTGGCAGGGAATTTCTTACGAAACCAGAAAGAAATTGAAGTTCCCTTCCTTTGTTTATGGAACCACTCTGGAATAGTTCCTCCTGGGAAGATAAAGTCAGTTCCTCCAGCCTCGTGAAGATGCTGTTAATCGCAATTTATCAAGAATTCATTAAATGAACAACATCTTATCAAATCAAATCAAATCAAATTCATTAAAAACACTACAAAACCTGATTTAACAGCATGCTTGAACCCGTGGAAGTCAAGGATATACAGTTTATTGCCCTGAAATATTTCAAATTTGGTGGAACCCCTCTAATTTCCTGAAGATGCTTGCAATCATTCACATCGAGAGAAGATAGGCTGTGAAATTCTTTGATGCATTCCGGAAGGAATGTGACATTACTTTCCCTTAGCCGTAAATCACTCACTTGAGCTAACTGCTTGAAACATGCTGAAAAAAAATCATCATTCAAGTTGCAAGATAAAACCCAAAACTTATGCATCTTTGGAGATACCATTGAACCCACTTTTTCTTCACCCTCTTCTGATTTTACCCATTGCCATCCTTTACCTTTATATACTCTAAAATCAGGCAGTTCGGGCGTCAAGGCAATGCTGCCTAACTGAACAAAATCACACTGTATCGCTAACTCTTGGAGTCCAATAAGATTATGAAATGAAACTGGCAATTCTTTTATGGGAAGTTCAAACAAACTAAGTTCCCTTATGTTTCCCATCTTTCCTAATATTTCTGGAAAATTTTCCAGACTTGAACAGTATGAAAGTTCAAGTTCTTCAAGAGAGGTCAAGTTGAGAGGTGGAAATCTACTGAGCTTGGTGCAACCTTCAGCTTTCAATATTTTGAGTTTATTTAGAAAACCAATTGAGTCGTGAACTGCTAGTAAACTCGTACACTTTTCAAATGAAAGTACTTCCAAATTTAATAGATCAGACAAGTTTGGTATCTGTGTTAAATAATTGCACTTGTCAAAATTCAAGACGGTTAGATTGAAGTTCTGCAAAGAAAATAATGGAGAAAAAAAATAAGAACCGATTGAATACATTTGAATTGTATTTATCACTTCACAAGATAAAGAATTTATTCTCTAAACTTGCCTTTGATGAACCATGGAACCTAAATGACGTAAAAGGATTGTGAGGTAACTTGCATATCACAAGTTTGGTCGTATCAAAATTTGATGGTAAACAATTTGAAGGGTATCCATGCCATTCCAGTACTCTCAAACTCTCTGGAAAATAATTGGGACCTTCGGAAAATTTACCATTTCTTATGATAAGTATTTTAAGGTTTTTCATCTTTCTGAAGGCATTTCCATTCCAGTATATCGTTTCTTCTCTCTCAGATATGGAGATATCTAGACATATGATCTCAATTTTCCAAGTTCCCTGTTAATGCAAAGAGGCACAAATTAAAAAGTTCATTTTATGTAACTATGATATGAACATATGATAAAAGAAAAAGACATCACTTACCGTGTTGTATTTTAAAACTTGAATTATATCTTTTGGTAACCATAGTCTCTTGCATTTTCCTGGCTCTTTAGGTGATTCTTGCTGCTCAATTCTTCTACTCATGTCCTGAATCAAGTCGTGCATTTCAACCGTTCTACGCTGACTAATCTTTATGAGAGATTTTTCAACCAACACACCAATATGATATTTCATGCTGTCATCATAAAGAGCACGAAACATATGCTCAATCTCTGCCAATTTACATCCTTTCAAGCAACAAGCTATGTCAAGAAAAACATTCTTCTCTTCTCTACCCAAAGTATCAAAGCTTACTTTAAGTATCTTTAGGATTTCATCACTAGGAATTCTTTTGTAATGCTCAATAGCAGACTCCCATTCTTCTACACTTTTTCCAACCAAGTTGGAACCTATTACTTCCAAGGCCAATGGAAGGCCTGAAGCATAAGTTACTGCACGATGCAAGACCTCTTCATAACTTGGATCAGCCATTCCCGTTTTAAAAGTTTTCCATGTTAGTAACTGAAGAGCATCATAATTCTTCAATTTTTTCACCTCATAAGTTCTTTTAACGTCATAAGATGTCAGAAGATGTTGGTCCCGAGTGGTAATGATGACTCTGCTGCCGGGACCAAACCAATTTGATCTGCCAACAAATGCATTTAATTGCTCAAGCTTGTCAACATCATCTAGAATCAAGAGAACCTTCTTTCGCCTCAGCCTCTGCTGTATCATTGATGCTCCTTCTTGCCAACTTGTTAAGATGATATTCTTCTCTCTAAACATTTTTGAAAGAAGAATGCTTTGGAGGTGCTTTAGCCCATTTTTGTCTGATTCTTCTCTAACATCTTGAAGAAAATATGATTCTTTAAAATTTTCAGCAATCAAATTATGAACTGCTAGAGCAAGTGTTGTTTTTCCTATCCCACCCATTCCATGGATCCCTATCACAACACCATCATGAGATCCTAAATCCAAAAGCTTCTTTACCTCTTGGACTTTTGACTCCAGTCCAACTACATAATCATCAACAGGTAAATGAACACTGTTAATCTCCCTAGAGACCCGCTCAACAATCCTCCCAATAAACTCGTGTTCATATTCATTTCTGTTCAAACAAAAAGTTAAATTATATGTATATCAATTGACAAAGTTAACAAGTATTTCTTTTCTTTTCAGAATTTCAAGTTAAATCGTTAGACAAGTAAAACTAACCATATAAATAAATTACAAAGTAGTATGAATAGTAAGAGAAGTACCCATGTTTGAAATGATAGCCTGAGAGATCAGCCACTTGACGGAGAGCCATCTTCCATTTCTGCAACTTTTCAGGTTTGAATCTTTTCTGATGCTTAGCCAATGCTTCCCCATAAGTACTTTTCTGTTGTCTTACATCTGAAGGGTCCACCATATAAAAGACTGGTATAACCAAAAGCCCTTTCATCCTGCATTCAAGGATGGTTGTAAGTTCATCTAAGCAAAATGATGATGAAGCATAGTCTTTAGAGAGCACAGTGATGCCAATCCTGGACTCTTCAATTGCATTCAAAAGTGCAGGTGTTATTTCCTCTCCGCTCTGAAGCTCCTCATCATCAATGAAAGTGTGGATTCCCTTGTCATCAAGGGCTTTGTAGAGATTGCCAGTGAAACCGTGACGTGTGTCTTCCCCTCTGAAACTGAGAAACACCTCATAGATGAAGGAAGAGGAACATGATCGCAAAGCCATGAAGAAAGGCTACTATGAGTATGGATGGAGAATGGGATCCAAAATCAATAACGGAAAATCACTTTGTTTCAATTGAAACTTTGATTAACATAAAATAATCAATTCAACTAAGCTTGATCCTGCAATCAATAACAAAATTGTTTTCAAATGTATTAATCTTCTGGATCCACCGTCCTTCTGGTATAAATTATATACTAATGCATGTTTTCTTATACCTTTTGAAGTAGTATATAGTTCAACAACAATATAAATTTCATTGAATTAGCCAAAATCGTTGACCTTATCCTTTATGCATAAATTATACAAGTCTATAGATAGAGAAACATTGGACCATAAATTGAATCTTTCAGGCTACTCTAAAGTCCCAGCATCCCTGTAATTCAGAGTTATGTTGCCCAGTTACGGACACGAGTACGGATACAACACGGATACAGACACGGAGATACGGCTAAATTGAAAAAACATAGGACACGTCGTGTATATACATGTTAAGTTTGAAATGGTCAACTAACACATTGTCAACCAACACAAAAATGAATTCAATCTATCTATCTAATATCCAATATGCGAAAAGTAGTGATAGAATAAGATTTGTTCCTTATTTTAATCATCAAAACCATGTCAAAGATAAAAAAATATCTTTCAGATTAGACATAGTGTGTCCTACAAGTATTCTACGAGTGTCGATGTCCGATACGTGTCGGACACGAGACACGGCATTTATGAGGCGTGTCGGAGCATCTATACAAGTTACTAAACCGTGAAGTTGATCTATTTTTCTACTGACTTGAACATCAAAACCTCACTTGAGACAAGTTGATAAATTCTTCCTCTGCAACACCGCTTGCAGCACAACTGCTTCTTTTTCTGCAGTACCGCTTGCAGCACAGCTGCTGCTCTTTCTTTTTTTCTGGTTTTCATTGCTAAGTCTTACTTTTCACCGCTTAAGGATGGTTCTGTTTGCATTTTTAGTTTTTTTCTGGTAGATATTAGTTTCTGCTTTACCTTGTATAAATCCCTTCTCTGTAATGGAATGAAATGAGCCCTTCAGTTCTTTTCACCGTTTTTTCTCTGCTTTATCTTTTTTTCTCTTTCTCTTGTTATGGAGAAAAACTTTACAAAGGAAGTTGTTTTTGATATGCATATCAGGTAGCATTGTATTACAAGTTGTAGTGAGTCCACTGTGTGGAAACTTGATGCTTTTGATGATTCAACATGACAGTGGTTCGATGAATATGACGATAATTACAAGCTCGTGTTCTACCCAAAATGTGCAACTTTTGCAAACTTTGTGAAAGAATGTTGGGGAGTTCAGGGAAGCCTTATCAAATGCAAAGAAAAAAAAACAATGGATTTTCAATTTTACACTGTTGATCGTCCATTATTTAGTGTTGGTTTTGATTGATATGCAAGTAATAAACACATGATATTTAATCTACAAAAGCATGAATAAAACTTATGCGTTTATATTGTTTTAATTTTGTATGAATAAATTGTGTATTAATCTCTTCCTGAAGTGCTTTTGTGATTTAGTTCAATTTCCATTGTGCTCTTCAATTATTTAAGAATTATTTATGGTCACTAATTATTTTTACAACTTTAATGGTAAAGTTCCAAAACAGAGAAGTTGATTAAGTAGGCAGTTTGTTTTGCAATTAAAAACTACATGATCCATCTCCAATATCATTAATAAAATTCATATGATGATAATTTATTTCCAATAACACTAAATCTTATTTTATGACATTCTGATCATTTTTCTTCAGGAACAATTTGTCCAACCACAAGGCTCAATTCAAGACATACTTATCCGTAAAGAACATTTCTCGCACGAAATTGATTTTGTTGGAAAAACTATATTTAAAAGCTTAAAAACTCATAAATGGTTCTGGAATAAAAACTTGTGCTAATTTTTAATAATTAATTTACAACTCGTATAATGTCTTTCATAATTGATTAACAATGTAAAACTCATTATATTTGTAGTTTGATTGATGTAAAAAGACAGTGTATATAGTTTGTGCAAAAATAGTAGTATACCTAATATTTTATTATTTATGTGAACCTCTTTTTCTCTCCCCACCTGCTTAAATTTAGAGAAAAGAACAATGAACCTAAAGAAAAGAGAAGAGAGAGAGAAAGAGAAAAATAAGATATTCATTAATCTCACAGTACAGACATTAAAAAAATGGAAATGCTCTAATCTATGTGCTACTTTTTTCTTTGCATCCTAAACAGACGAAGCACTTTCACTCTAGTCTTAAACATGGTACAAGAAATTAGGCTCTGAAATATTGAGCATAAACAAAACTGTAAGTTCATGAAACTTAGAAATCTAGCCAACCACAGCATTGTGAACTACACAACTTTTTAAGAAAATTGAATCTTTATAGGCCAATTGTATGAGAAGAAAACCATGACTTTGGTGCACATGGGTACATATAGATTCCATCCCCTGCTTATATAAATGTACATCACCCCCTTCTTCCATATCCATCTCACAAGAGTTCCAAGAACAATAGAAATTAAACACAGAAAAATGAAGATGACATTGGTAGCATTGGTCCTAGTGGTTGCCTTGAGCACAAAGGCACTACTAGGGGAAGCAGGTCCTGCACCAGACCAAGTTGTGGACAAATCAGGGAAGAAGGTGCGAGCTGGTGACTATTACTACATTGTTCCAGCATCCTCTGACGTAGGTGGCCTTAATCTCTCAACCACAGGTCAAGATTGCCCTCTTGATCTTGTAGTTGTTGATGGTTACCAAGGCCTGCAATTTATGTTTCTACCTGTTAATGAGAAGAAAGGTGTTATTCGCGTTTCCACTGATCTCAACATTTTATTCGCCACCTACACAGCTTGTCCAGATTCCACTGTGTGGAAGCTTAAGGACTATGATTATTCATCATCACATTGGTTTGTCACAACTGGTGGCGCTTTGGGCAATCCTGGCCCTCAAACCATCGAAAGTTGGTTCAAGATTGAGAAGTACGAGGATGCTTACAAGATGGTTTATTGTCCAAGTGTGTGCAATTATTGCAATTATCCATGCAGTGATCTTGGGATATATCAGGACCAATATGGCAAGCGTTTGGCTCTAACTTCTGAACCATACAAAGTGCAGTTCCAGAAGGCTCAATAAACATTGAAATCCAAATCTTAAGAAGTGTAATGCACCACTTGCACTTTTCAAACAATATTATTCTCAAGTTGAGTTCCATGTACTGAACTATACATTATGAATAAACAAGGTGTCTTCTATTTCCAGTCTTGATAAAGTTTCTAGTTTCTGTTTGTGGTTATTTACTTGTAAGAAAATCTTCGCTATGAACGTAAACTCCTACAAATATATTTAAGCTAAGAAAAATTGCACTCGTAGAAGTATTTTCCTTTGAACAATTGCCACTACCATTATTATGGTTTGTGTTATTTTCTGACAGACATTGAGATTGAATTATATCATGCAGTTGAGATTGCGATTGTATTATTTTCTGACAGAAATTCAAATACACACTAAAACTTATTATTGTGAATAGGCAAAATAGTACTGAGTGCCAATACTCAGTTAATTTGAGCATTCCTCTTCCACTCCTCAATTAGTCTCTTAATAGTAACCTCACAACTCCCACCAACACCACAAGCCTTCCTTGCTGCATCCTTCATTTCTCCAGCTTTGACCCTCAAAGACTCATTGCTCATCATCTCTTTGATTTTCTTAGCAATCTCCTTTCCCTCCACCACTTTTTGTGTCCCCCAGTCCCATTCCTCAGCCCAAATCCCAACCCCTCTCATCCTAAGCAGCTCTGCATTAATCTTCTGATCCCCACCCTGAGGCCATGTCAGAATGTTCACTCCTTCCCCTATAGCCTCAGTTATCGAATTCCAACCTCCATGAGTCACAAACCCTCCCACTGCAGGGTGCTCCAGAATCTTTATCTGATCCACAAACTCCTTCACAACCACACCCTTCTCCCTCAACTTACTCATCAACTCCCTCCCCAACACATCCTCCAAATCCTCCTCCTCTTCTCTGTCAACCCTCTTCAACTTCACCACCCACAAAAAACTATACCCACATTCTATTAACCCCAAAGCCATGTCCTTTATCTGCTCCCTCCTTGTCTTAGTTCTGTTCCCCAAGCTAACATACACCACCGACCCTTCAGCACGTTCATTAAGCCACTCCAGTATCCAACTCATGCAACCCTTTTGACCTTCATCTACATTCTCAAACTCACCCGCCCTTAAGGGACCGATTCCATACACAGGGGGCAACCCTCTAACCACTTTTCCTTCATTCAACGCTGCTAGTGCCTCTCCTTCCAGTTCCTCAAACGAGTTCATGAAAACCCCATCGAGCTTCGTGAGATTGGGACTGTCCTCCATGATCATTCTCTGAAAGGGGTTGCTACCTTCAAGAAGAAAAGGGGGAGGGACCGAGGATCTTGGTATTGGTAATGTGAAGCCCGGGATTTGAATGGCATCACCAACGAACTTAGAAGGGTGCCGTTGTGCAGCTTGATCGGAATCGGCAAGAACAGATACGTACGCAATGAAAGATAACATTCTAGCTGAGGAGGTGAAGTTAATGTAACTGGGACAAAAGATTTTGTCAGCAATTGAGAGGATAGGGGAAACTAAGAAAATATCGAAGATGAAAGCTGAGAGAGAAGTGGAAAGAGAAGATAGGATTGGAGATAGAAGGTGAACCGAACGACGAATGGTTTCATACTGAAGGAAAAAAGGGTCATTGGTGTTAACCGTGTTTGGATCCAAAGGGGTGAGTTTGAAGTCAATTTGAGTTACCTGATGAGGGAAAGAAGAAGAAAAGCTAGAGATGAGGTTTGACTCAGCGAGAGAGACAGTTGGTCTGGGAATGATGAGAGTGACTTTGCAGCCATAACGGAGGAACACTGACGCTAATCTGAGACATGGGTTGAGGTGACCCATGCCAGCACTTGGGAGGAAAGCCACGTGAACAACAGGTTCAGGAACAGACATTTTTTGGTGTGTTGGATCTCACAAGAGTCAGAGGTTGCTGTTGTCCTCTGAGATCAAGGAAGAGAAAAAAGTTTGGTTTTTCTTTTTGGTACACTTGAAAATCCAATGCATGTTCTTACCTACTTCACTACTTCATGTTCTTACCTACTTTATAAAAATGTAACACAGATCATGGAAGATATATGTCTTTTATACGTTATCAACAAATCATTGTAGACTATCTCGTGTAAAAGTAATAGTGAAAGACAAAGAAAGGAAAATGAAGACAAAGAAAAGTAAGTAATTTGGAAGGGAGAAAGAGAAGTAAAGAAAAATAAGATAATTGTTTTATTAGTAATTTTATTTGTTATTTTTAATAGTGCATTTTTATTTTTTATATTTTAACAATAGAAAAAAAACATAAATATGTCCACAATAAAAAAAAACATAATAGATTATTGAGATTATTTGTAACTTTTCAGGCGGATTTTTCATGAAGTCGTGTCACTGTCTCTGTGTATCTCGAAGGTCTTCCCAGTACACTTGCACAGTCTGTCAACAAATCTTAAATAATGAATAATGCAGAAGTGGTGATATGTTGAAACCACAACCGTCAAAATACATTTGTATTATAATTTAAAATAATAATATTTTAATTGTATTTACATTATTTTTTAATTTAAAATTTTAATATATATTATTATATAAAGATCTGTATTTTGGTGTATATATTTTTTTCCAAATTTACTTTTAATTAAATAACCATTAATTTTACTATTTTACGTAAATGTTTTCTAAATTTAACCATTTTTAAATTCTATCTTTTCTTCGCTTTTTAAACTAAAATAATTATTTATAATAAAATATTATCTGTAAAATAAGTAAAAACTTTTTATAATAAACTTATAAAAGTTATTAATATTTATTTTAACAGTTATAATTTTATTATTTTTTATTATCATAGGTGAAATCAATATTTTTAAAGAGGATTATTAGTTGTGTGGTGTTATTTTTCATCAATATTATCGAAAAGGGTTAAGGATTATTAGTTTTGTAGAGTTGTTTTTCATAATATAGGAATAACAAAAGTAATGTAATAAAAAACATTTTAATAAACAAAATTATATAATAAGCTAAAAATTTTAAATTTATATAAATCTTGATTATTATCTAGATCAAATTAATTGAAATATATATATATATATATATATATATATATATATATATATATAGTGTGAATAAGCAAATTTTTTAAAAGAAACTCACGTGACATATTGTGATGTTGATGTTGTGTGAATGCTACTAAATTTTAGGAATTTAAATCAACACGAACTACCTAGGCATATTAAACGCGGGTCAGTCTCGTTGTTGACTCTTGTGGTGTTTGAATCATGCAAAATGGACCCAAAAGCGGGTCAGTCTCCATCCACTTTTTCATGTGAACTTGCAAATTGACCCATATGGCCCGTTCTGCGTTATCATTCCAACTTTTTTTTTTTTCTTGCAAAGTTTAGGATCTCACAAAGTTATTATGACACTGGTATAAAATATTTACTAAATCTATTAGTTATTAACTTTTATAAAAGGATGATTAATCACTTTTAATAGTTTTTTTTATCCTAAACCACGGTCGTATGTTCTAGTTTCTTATTAGTTTAACCTTGATCTCTCGTCACTCGTAAATAGACGAATTTATTAGAATATTTATGTTACTATTGAGTGATACATATTTTATCTGGGCTGCTATAAAATAACATTTAAGAAATAAAAAGAAACATGAATATAGAATTATAGAATACACAATTCATTTTATTGTCAGGATCTTTCGAGTTCATATTTTTTAGTGATTTTTTTATACTATTTTTTATTAAGTTTTTAAAATGTATTGATAAAAAGGGCATGTCAGATTTTCATTATTTTGTTTCACCTTCCTCCTCTTTAGGTCTTAAAGAACATCCAAACAAAGGAGACACAATGCTCTTAAAACGAATAATGTCTTCATTGCAGTATGCCTAGTAAATCTCTAAGTAATTGTCATATACTTGGATGTTTCATTGATGTAGAGGCTATGTGGTTTGTGAAAAACTAGGACTGTAACTAATGCATTGCAACTTAACAAATGGAAAAATCTAGTAATTCAATCAAAGTGAAGTTTCGAAAAACACTCTCATGTAAAAGAAATTATTTTATCAGTCAAGAAAATATTATCATTATATACAATTTATAACTAGTTGTTGTGAAGGTCAAAACAAGATTGTGAGAAACGAGTGCGAAAACTTTAGGCTTGGTGATTTTTACTCATAAAAGTTGCAGCACGTAGAATTTGTTGAATTATGGGTTTTCTTCAAAAAGTTGGAGTTCTGGGTTAGGGTGACAAAATATTTGATTATTGACTGTGCAGCCTCTTTTTCTGCCCCCACCTGCCTAAATTTGAAGAAAAGAACAATGAAGCTAAAAAGATAAACGAGAAAAACAGGATATTCATTAATCTCACAATACAGAGCTTAAAAAATGGAAATGCATTAATCTATGTGCTTCTTTTTGCCTTACATACTAAACAGACGAAGCACTTTCACTCTTGTCTTAAACATGGTACAAGAAGTTAGGCTTTGAAAGATTGAGTATGAACCAAATTATAACTTCACCGAAAACTTATAAATCTAGTCAATTACAGCATTCTGATCAACACAATTTTTTTGACAAAATTGAATCTTTATAGGCCAATTGTATGAGAAGAAATCCATGACTTTGGTGCACATGGGTACATAGATTTTGATCCATCCCCTGCTTATATATATAAATGTAAATCTCTTCTTCCATATCCATCTCACAAGAGTTACAAGAAAAAAAAACTACTAAACACATACAAATGAAGATGACATTGGTAACATTGGTCCTAGTGGTTGCCTTGAGCACAAAGGCACTACTTGGGGAAGCTGGTCCTGCGCCAGAGCAAATTGTTGACACATCAGGGAAGAAGGTGAGAGCTGGTGAGAATTACTACATAGTTCCAGCATCCTCGGATGTAGGTGGCCTTGCTCTTTCAACCACAGGTCAAGATTGTCCTCTTGATGTTGTAGCTGTTGATGGTTACCAAGGACAGCAATTGAGCTTTCTTCCTGTTAATGATAAGAAAGGTGTGATTCGCGTTTCCACTGATCTCAACATCTTTTTCTCCACCTACACAAGTTGTTCTCAGTCCACAGTGTGGAAGCTCAAGGATTATGATTATTCAACATCACAGTGGTTTCTCACAACTGGTGGTTCTTTGGGCAACCCTGGCTCTCAAACCATCACCAATTGGTTCAAGATTGAGAAGTACGAGGATGCTTACAAGATGGTTTATTGTCCAAGTGTGTGCAATTATTGCAATTATCCATGCAGTGATATTGGAATATATCAGGACCAATATGGCAAGCGTTTGGCTCTAACTTCTGAGCCATACAAAGTGCAGTTCCAGAAGGTTCAATACTAAATGTTGAATATACAAATCTTGATGAGTAAAGTGTAAGGCACTACTTGCAGTTTTCATACAAGATTATTCTCAAGTTGAGTTCCCTGTGCTGCATAATAAATAAACAAATGTATTTCCACTCTTTCTAATTTCTAGTTTCTGTTTGTCGTTAACTTATAAGAAAATATTCGCTAAGAACGTAAACTCCTAAGCTGAGAAAAATTTCATTCCTAGAAGTATTTTCCTTTGAACAATTAACACTACGACTATGGTTTGTCCAAATATGAGTTACGCACACAAAAGAATGTCTGTTTCTGAACCTGTTGTTCAGGTGGCATTCCTTCCAAAAGCTGGCATGGGTCATCTCAACCCATTTCTCCGAACAGCAATATTGTTTCGAAAATTGTGGTTGCAAACTCACTTTCATCACTTCCAAAACTACACTTTCTCTTCACCAGACCTGTTAAAGTTCCTTTCCTTTCTGTTATTCGGTTTTGGGTCTTAGCTTTCGTTTAGGTCTATATATATCTCTTTACGCTGCACCTTTTTAAGAAAGATATAATACACCGTTTAATGCAAAGTTCTGTTTTACGTTCTTTCTCTCTCTTCCCATTGCAGCTGTCTGATGCAAACATTGTAACAATGTGAATATCGGATTTTGATAATTTTCCAAACCCAACTGCAATATTATTGTAACAAAGAAATACAAAGCATTAAACACATACAGTCAACCAAATTGGAAAATTTAACCACAAATTACTGCTTGAGTAGCTGTTTGCATACTATATGCAATTGGGATTGCTTTTGTATTATTTTCTGAAAGAACTTCAAATGCAAACTTAAACTTAATATTGTGAATAGGCAAAATACTAGAGAGTGTGAATGATCAGTTAAGTTGAGCATTCCTCTTCCACTCCTCAATTAGTCTCTTAATAATAACCTCACAACTCCCACCAACACCACAAGCCTTCCTTGCTGCATCTTTCATTTCTCTAGCTTTGACCCTCAAACACTCATTGCTCATCATCTCTTTTATTCTCTTAGCAATCTCCTTCCCTTCCACCACCTTTTGTGTCCCCCACCCCCATTCCTCAGCCCAAATCCCAACCCCACTATTCCTAAGCAACTCTGCATTAAACTTCTGATCCGCACCCTGAGGCCATATCAGAATTTTCACTCCTTCCCCTATAGCCTCAGTTACTGAATTCCAACCTCCATGAGTCACAAACCCTCCCACTGCAGGGTGCTCCAGAATCTTTATCTGATCCACAAACTCCTTCACAACCACACCCTTCTCCCTCAACTTACTCATCAACTCACTCCCTAACACATCCTCCAAACCCTCATCCTCTTCTCTGTCAACCCTCTTCAACTTCACCACCCACACAAAACTATACCCACATGCTATTAACCCCAAAGCCATGTCCTTTATCTGATCCCTCCTTGTCTCAGTTCTGTTCCCCAAGCTGACATAAACCACCGACCCTTCAGCACGTTCATTAAGCCTCTCCAGTATCCAACTCATGCAACCCTTTTGACTTTCATCTACATTCTCAAACTCACACGCCATTAAGGGACCAATTCCATATACCGGGGGCAACCCTTTAACCACTTTTCCTTCATTCAACGCTGCTAGTGCCTCTCCTTCCAGTTCCTCAAACGAGTTCATGAAAACCCCATCGTGCTTCTTGAGGTTGGGACTGTCCTGCATGATCATTCTCTGAAAGGAGTTGGTACCTTCGAGAAGAAAAGGGGGAGGGACAGAGGATCTTGGTATTGGTAATTTGATACCCGGGATTTGAATAGCATCACCAACGAACTTGGTAGGGTGCGGTTGTGCAGCTGAATCGGAATCAGCAAGAACAGAAACGTATGCAAGGAAAGATAACATTCTAGCAGAGGAGGTGAATTGAATGTAACTAGGACAAGTCATTTTCTCAATGATCGGGAGTATAGGAGAAACTAAGAAAGCATCGACGACGAAAGCTGAGAGAGAAGTGGAAAGAGAAGATAGGATTGGAGATAGAAGGTGAACAGAACGACGAATGGTTTCATACTGAAGAAAAAAAGGGTCATTGGTGGCGTTAACCGTGGTCGGATCCAAAGGGGTGAGGTTGAAGTCAATTTGAGTTACCTGGTGAGGGAAAGAAGAACAAAGGCGAGAGATGAGGTTTGATTCGGCGAGTGTGACGGTGGGTTTGGGAATGATGAGAGTTACCTTGCAACCATGGCGGAGGAACACTGACAATAGTCTCAGACATGGCTTGAGGTGACCCATACCAGCACTTGTGAGAAAAGCCACATGAACTGCAGGTTCAGGAACAGACATTTTTCTGGTGTTTTGAATCTCACAAGAGAGTCTGTGATTGCTTTTGTGTTGTGAGATGAAGAGAAAAAGATAAATTTTGTTTGGTACAGTTGAAAATCTAATGCATAGACTTATTTAAGATGAGAAATGATAGTTTCAAAAAGTTATGATCGATAAACTTGATAAACTTGACAAACAATTATTTTATTGTTTTTTAAAAGAAATACTTTTTTTTTAATTTTCATAAAAAAAGTAAAACAATTATTTTATTTTCAACAAAATATTTATTAAAAAATCATTTTTAATTTAAAATTTGTCCCAAAAAAAATGAAAAACAAGAAAGGAAGAAAAAGAGAAAGAAAGAAAGTAATTTGTAATGGAGAAAAAAAATGTAAAGAAAAATAATGTAATTGTTGTATAAATAATTTGTTTATTATTTTTAATAGTGTATTTTAAATTTTCTATAATTTGATTCTAAAAGAATACCTATAAAGTTTCAGGATTTTCGACGTGATTTCAATTAATTATATGTAACGGGCTTAAGTCACATATGTATATATACATATATACAATCTATTTTTAATAAATTTTCTTAATTAAAAAAATTATTATTATTATCAAAGTTGATAGTCGGTTTTCAGAGAAATATATTATATAAAAGAGTTGAAAATAATATAAGAATAGATTTAAGTTTTGCATTTAATTAAATAATAAAAATAAAAAATAATATATATATATATATATATATATATATATAAGTCATTAATTTAATGTTTCAGAATTTTGAAATTGGTTCTAAATTCCTTAGATTGGACCGATGCTATATATAGAAAATATCGTTCTAGTGAATACGTAAAAAGTAGTTCCATGATAAAAAAAATGATAGATTATTGAGTTTATTTGTCACCTTTCAAGGACTTTTCATGAAACTGTATACCAAGTTGACATGTCTACATCTCAATGTCTCTATCTATTTATGTTGAAAATATTTCCATGACACGTGCAAAGTCTGTCAACAAACTTTAAATTTATGTTGAAAATCTTTCCATGACATATGCGAATCTGTCAACAAACTTTAAATAATACTATAATCTCTATGCGTGGAACAGACGGTCATTTTAAAAATTACAACATATTTATTATATTAATTTAAATTTATGAAAATATAATTATATTTTAAAAATTATATAAATATGATTATGAAGGCATGTCTAACAACGACCACACTTGCATAATGATGTTGCACAAGTTTCGTAATTATCATAAATAGAGAATCAAGATTAGAAAGTAATTAAGTAATTAGGTCATGATTAGGTGAATTATAATTACAAATTCATATAGAAAACTATAAATAGAAGTTAAAAGTATGATTATTAAGATTTTTCTCTTATAATTTTTACAATATTAATTATTATTGTCGATCAAATCATTGCTAATTTAAAAATCAAAATTTATTTAACAGATCCATCGATCGAGTGTAAAATCGAACGAACAATGGAAGAATCGAACGAAGAACTAAAGTGAAAAGATGGGACAAAATTGTTTAGACCTCTACATCCGAAACACACACTATAAACTAAATGTACTCTTCCATTCACCTTTCATTAATACTCCACAATTGTAATAAAGTTGTGGAGAAACTATTCAAACATTTCTTTTATATTACATAAAAGAGGACATCCACATCGATTATAAATTAATAGTCAAGAGAACTTAATAATAGAGTAGCTGACAAAACTATCAAAACATTACCAAACTTTTAATTGGAGCATAATACAGAACATCATGTGTGTCTACAAACTCCCTTATGTCCCCACATCAAGTGCAAAAATTTATTCACATCTTTCATTCTTCAAAATTCATTATCCATTAAGATCAAAGAGCTTGCATTTCAATGTCTACCACCTTTAAATTTTTAAGTTGAGAAAATATCTCGGATATCGTTAAAAATAATTTAAAAGTGTGAGTTAAAAAATCTTATATTAGATTAGATAAAAAAGACAAAATTAATCTAAAAACATGTAATAATGAAACGGTAACTCTCCATAATAGTTTGTTAACTAAAAATATATTTAATATTTTCATTTTTTTTATAATTTAATTATAGATAAAAAGAAAACATAGTTTACGTAAACAATAAAATAACATAATAAATTGTATAGAAAGTTTATATGTCTACATCTCACTGTCTCTAATTTTATTTTTTATGTTAAAAGTCTTTCCATGACTCTTGCACATTCAGCCAAGAAACTTTAAATTTATGTTAAAAATCTTTCCATAATGCACAGTAAGTCAACAAACTTTAAATAATATTGGTTACAAATTGCTGAAGTTTCTTCTATTGAAAAAATAAAAAAATCTGGACCAAATAATTGGTTCGGCTTCTCCTAGAGAAAATGGCTGATATTTATAAAACTCTGGTAGCTAAGGTCGGTAGTTAAGGATCGAGAATCTAACCAAACCTTTTAGATTATAACAAAAAGAAACATGTCCATTTTCGATAGAAGACTATTATTTTGTCATGATCCAATTTAAATTAAACAAGTGTGAACTAATTGTAAATCATTACTACTTATAAAAGTATAATAAATAATAAAACTTATAAAATGTGCCGAAAATAAAGAAAACAAGTGTAAATTCGGTGTACCAGAGATGCGATATGATTTTAGTTAAAACATTAGTTCAACAGAAATTTGTTCATATATTTTAATGTCAAAACACTAACATAAGATTAATTATAATAGTAATTAGATTGTGATGGCTAATCCGTCCAAATTTACCAAAGGTATTCAATTTTAGGCTTAAATAGTTATTTGGTCATAGTTTTGGTCGACTTTTTTCACTTTGGTTTTACTTTTGAAATTGTTTTCAATTTGGTCTTACTTTTCGTTATATTTTTTCAATCAACTCCTTTTCGTTAACTCCGTCTAAATCGTTAAAGGATGTGAACAGTAATTGCCACGTGTCATTTTGTGATATTTTTTATTTCTTTTAATTTTTTTTAAAATTTTTTAAAATTTTTTAAATTTTTTTTAAAATGTACACTTGTCAAGCTCATATTATGCCACGTGTCATTATTAATTTTTTATTTTTTATTTTTTTTAATTTAATTTTTTAATTAAAAAAAATCCACATGTCAAGCTAATATCATGCCACATGTCAGAATCATATTTTTATATTCAATTTGGTCCTAATATTCGTTATTTATTTTCAATTTGGTCCTAGTTTTTTTTTTAGTTTAGTATTTTTGTTCCTCTCCAAAAACAAAATATAATTTGTATATAAATGTGGCTTAATTGCAGTTATATGAATATTCTTATTAAACTACATATTTTTATTAAATATTTTTAATTTAAAATTAGAGTTGGTTTAAAATTAAATATTTTTAACCTCTTAAAATTTTAAATTAATGGTGTTATTGCTTTTTTTCGTTTTAATTTTAAACTAATGCTAATTCTAAATTAAAAATATTTAACAAAAATATGCATTTTAATATATACAAATTAAATTTTGTCTCAATTTGGAGAGGAATAAAAATGTTAAATTTAAAAAAAAATTAGGACCAAATTGAAAATAATTAACGAATATTGGGACCAAATTGAATATAAAAAACTGACTCTGACATGTGGTATGATATTAGCTTAACACGTGGATTTTTTTAAAATTAAAAAAATTCAATTTTAAAAAAAAATAAAAAAAATTTTAAAAAAAAATCACAAAAATGACACGTGGCATGATATGGGCTTGACATATGTACATTTTTTTTAAATTAAAAAAATTAAAAAAAATTAAAAAAGATTGAAAAAAATTAAAAATAAAAATTAAAAAAAAAATCACAAAATGACACGTGGCGGTTACTATTCACATCCGTTAACTATTTTAACGATGTTAGCAAAAAGGACTTGATTGAAAAAATATAACAAAAAGTAGGACCAAACTGAAAACAATTTTAAAAGTAGGACCAAAGTGAAAAAAGTCGACCAAAACTAGGACCAAATGACTATTTAAGCCTTAATTTTATAAGGATTAAAAATATTTAAGTAATAAATATTTTATTTGAGCTGCTATAAAATAACATTTGAGAAATAAAAACATGAATATAGAATACACAATTATATAATTACACGTGAATAATTAATGAATAATCTACTATATGTACTATATAACCAAGAAAATTTAAGCATAACGAAAATACTTAATTATTCCAATTTAATGTCCTGACACAGTCCATTACTGTGGCTATTTAGTCATTTTTCAAAATTGTACACATCACTTCTTATACCGACACGTGTACACCTCCTTATAGTTCATATTCATTTCATACTTTTTTTCCACATCCTTCTTCACATTCATCTTTTTCTTTCGACCTTGAAATATTTTCACCTCCTTGTTCATATTCATTTTCATCTTCTTCTTTTTTGCTTGAAAGTAAGTTTATTCCTTTTTTTCATAGTTTGGTTGAAAGGTTACATTTGTAGTTGCTTTGATATTCTTTGGTTAAGTTTATTTTTTCTTCAACCTGTTTTAAAGCTTCAACCTTTCTTGATGGACAAATGGATTGATTTGTCATACAGTAATCTTTCTTCTTCATCAAAAGTAGGAATGGTTCGAAGGTTAGGTATTCTTCTTCTTCTTTTGCAATCTTCCTTCTCTTCTTCTTTTGTAGTTCTCCTTCTTCTTCATCAAAAGTTTTTTCTTTTTTTTGTATTTCAGGGCTACTATATCGGATGGACACCAAAAAATGATGAATGGATGGTTTCCACTCTTTCTTCTCTTTCGTATCTTCAAATTTCTCTGTTGGGTTTCTTTCTCTCCAAATCTCCATTGCATGGAGGATGAAAATGAGAGCAAAGGTGGTGTTGGGTTCAATGATAGGTATTTTCTTCTCTTTTTTTTTTTGGAATATGTTTAGGTTTTGATTGAAGTTCGTCCCCTTTATTTTTTTTTTCATTTACGTATTTTCACTCTTCGCACTCCTTTTTTGTAACCACGAATGATGGATTGACAATGCTTTTGCGTTTTCGGCCTCTACACTCATACCTCCTATCGTATCTAACTCACCCATTACATTTCCATTCAAAAAATCTATCCTTTTGCAATTTATCCTCGTGTCGCCACTAAAGAAGCCCTCAAACACTCTTCCACTCTTTTCCATTCCCAACCCTAAAAAAAATACTTTTCTTCATTACCAATCCTAAAAAAATGCTTTTCTTCATCCACAACCCTAAAAAACACTTTTCTCCATTGTTTTATTCTATAAGCCAACAAGTTTTTTTCAAAAATCATTAGCCATGTATGATTTTTATTTCATTTCATGTTTGTTCTATTTTATATAGGTTTTCTGACTCCCTTTACACTTTCATTATTTTTGGGTTATGTAGAAAGAAAAAGATTTTACCGTGAAAACCTAAGGTAACGTATTTCTATATTACCAACCAAAGTAAGGCTTTTGGATTGTTGAAGTTGATGTAAAATGTCAAATTTTTTGACTTTATTTTTGCTTACATGTGATTTTATTTTCATAGTTTTGTGGGTTTGTAATGTTTGTATAGGACAAACTATATGATATTTTTTTTAAATTAAAAATTGATGTATGGAAATACATGAACCTTGAACTAATATTTGTTTGACAAGTGCTTGGAAATGTGTCACCTATGTGTTCTTCTTAGGTTCATTTGCTATTTGTTGGCAAGTTTTTCAAAGTCAGACCCTTTCTATTCACCATGTTTTTAATCTTAATTTTAAAATAGATAAAGGAAACTAAGAAATATAAGAGTTTCATCTTAATGTGGTTGAGTTGACCAGAATACTAGAAATTGTTGCTGCTTGAAACCCAAAAAATTCATATAGCCAATTGGAATGAAGGTTCAAGTAGGCATTATAATAGACCTATAATGCTCAATATGCTTATTTGTGAAGGCTTAAAAATATTATTCCGATAAATGTGGTTTTGGATGTAAATTTCTTACTTTACTGTATAGATGGTGTATGAGATTTGTTGGGCAACCCAATACTATTATTTTCTTCCTTTTGATAGATTCTTCTATTACAATAACAAAAACAAATATTTGAAAAATGAAAAGACTTGAAAAGTTGAGAAATGAAAAAATAAGTTATCATTACAATAACAGAAGTAAACGTGAAAATTGAAAAAGAAAAGACTTGAAAAGACAAATTATTATTACAATAACAAAAGCAAACATCAAAATTACAAAATGAAAAGACTTGAAAAGACAAGTTATCATCTATATTCGTTGATAATGATAAATATTTAATTATGTATCATTTTATTATTATAAATCTTTATGTATGCATCAATAATTAGTTATTATAAATTTAATGTCTTCATTGATAACAATATCTATATGTATTTATGTTCAAAAAATTTCAATCTCAATTTTATTTTACTCTAACTTATTTTAATAGGAATTACACCTCACAATGGGTTTGTATTTTACTTTAACTTCATTATTCATACTTCCATGTCGCTTTTGTTTAGAATATTTTAAGTTTAATTTTGTTTTCTCTGATTCAGTATGTCAACCCCTTTTTAATATTTTTATTACTTCTAAATTGTCTATATATACATGTGTTTTTATTTAAAAATCTTTAACATCAACTTTATGTTATATTTACTTATACTAGACCATATTATACAATATATCTATATCTTACTTTAATAATGACATGTACATACACATCTTATTTTAATATATTATATAACTCAAAAAAATTAATTATAAATTTTGATCATATAACAATATTATTTTACTACATATCACTAATCAATTAATCAATTAGTATGAATTTTATAATTTAAAACAAATAAATCCGAATTTATTATTTTTTATAGTATAAGTATTGTTACTGTTGTTATTATTAATATCATTGCTATTAATAATATTAACATTAGTATAATCCATTATTATTATTATTATTATTATTATTATTATTATTATTTTAGTTAGATTTTCTATAATCTATTATTTTAATATAAACGAATCAATATTAAAAGAATACTATTTATTTTCAATTAATTTATTATAAAATAGTAATAATAATTAATTATTTAATTTCTTATATTATTTAAATATAATATTATATATATAATATTATTTAACTGTCACGTCATACTTTAATAAAAGTTTTGATTTCATTTGAGGTTTAATTATTTTTTTTCTTTATTTTTGTCTAAAATTGTCTAATTAATCTTTTAATTTTATTAAATTTTAATTTGATTCTAATTTTTTAAAAGTTGATATAATGTGATTTTTCATTTTATCATTGGTATCTTTCCTCTCTGCTTTTATTGTTCAAACTTAACCTGAGTTCACATACTTACAAACTCTTTAACTCATAAAGCAATCTATAAAACCCTCTATCTTTTTCTCTTCCTCGTAAACAATTAATAATAACAAATTGATAGGAACGCTCACTCCCTCGTAACAGTTTGCATAGTATCATCTCAGCCAAAAACTTTCCTTTAAAATTAGTGGTGTCAATTAGGGCTTGGTCCATCAGGGCGACTCGCAAGTTTGCGAAAAAAATGCGGGACGAGCCAATATTAAGCCCGCCAGACTTGTAGTGGTCCGGTCCGCATAAGTTGGCAGTCCGCACGGACTGGTCCAAGGCCGGCGTAGGCCGGCGTAGGCCGGCCCGCAAGCCTGCATAAAATAAAATAAAAAAAACTTACATCTGTGTATATTAATTACTTTTTTTTATGGACTCTTGCATTAACGTTTCAAATTCTTGTATAACTGGAAAAGACAAGTATTATGTATTTTTTGATGTGCTAAAAGTTAAAGAATACATTGCATTATATATGTCATAGTATAAATATAATGAAAATGTTGAATTATCAATTTATCATCTAATTTCCCAAAGTCTTTACTTAATTTTGTAAACTTCTTAAAATTTCTTAATTTTTAAACATTGAAAGTTTTATCACAAAATTTAAAAACAAATTAAAAAAAAAATAAAAAAAAAACGGACCAGCCTGCGGACCCGCAGGTCAAGGAATATGCGGAGCTAACCAGGATTTTCAGCCTGCATAAAGTGTACGGATGGGGCGGGCCAGCCCGCATTGTGCGGGCCTTATGCGGAGCGAGCCTAAACTGGCCGGTCCGACTCGCATTGTCATCCCTGTTTGAAATACTATCTGATGTGTAACCCTCCAAAGACTCTGTTATTGTACACCAAAATATTGAACATTTTTTGTTTTCTAGAAATCACCTTCCCCACATGATTTTGTGGCCATTCTCAGCTTAACCCAGCTATAACACTCATTCTAAACTAGGATTGATTTTCTAGAAGTCAGAAACAAGTGTTGAGTTGTCTGTTTCTGCTACTGAAAAAAGAGGGCATGCCAGATCTTCATTGTCTTGTATCACCTTCCTCGTCTCTGGAAACTTTAGAAGAACACCGTCATGTAAAAGAAATTATTTTATCAGCCAATAAAATATTATCCTCATACATGTTTATAACAAGTTATCGTAGAAGTTAAAATTAGATTACGAGAAAGGAGTGCAATAAATTTTATAGTTTAAGTAAATGATGTAATTTAAGAGACTAATTTATTTTGTTTGAATTTTTGAAATTTTTTCAAGAAAAGTAACATATTTGGAAGAAGAGAAAATTAAAAAAAAAAATTGAAATTAGAAAATTTAAAAAATGTATTTCAAATGTAGATTTTAAAATTTAATCATAAAAAATAAAGAAATTGAAATTTTTTATTGTGGAATTTTTCATTGCTTAGGACAAAAAAAGTCTATGGGTCCAAAAAGCCAAGTCGGGTCAGGTAGAAGATCGAGATGATTCAATTCGGGCCAAACGTTGACGAAAGACGAATTGAGCTAGCCTGAGCCAAAATTCGAGCCTAGTCAGCCTAGGTCGAAGGTCGAGCCGAGTTGGCCCTGACCCAAGGTCAAGACGAGATGGCTCTAAGTCGAGTCGACTCTGATCAAAGGTCAAGTTGGATTTTCCTTGACCAAATGTCGAGTCGAGTTGGTCCTGACCAAAGGTTGAGACGAGATGGCTCGCCAAGTTAGCTTGGGTCAAAGATCAAGTCGAGTCTTCCTGGATCGAAGTTCGAACCAAATCAATCCAAGCTAAAGGTCTAGACGAGATGGTTCTGAGCTAAGTCAGCCAAAGTTCAAGCCAAGTCGGCCTGGGCTGAAGTTCGAATTAAACCAATCTACCATAGTTGAACATTGAGTCGAGTCAACTTGGGCCGAATCAGTTCGAATCGGATAAAGTCGAATCAATTCATATTGTGCCATGATCAAATTGATTCGAATCAACCTATGTCAAACCAGCTGAAGCAGAAGTAAGTTAAATTAAACTCAAAGGTAAAATTAAATTTGCCATAAAATAGAAATTAAAATTGAAATGTAAAATATTATAATTACTTCATATTAAAAAAATGAAGAGAATTTAATTACAAGTAGATCGATTACTAATGTATTTTTTTAAAATTGTTAAAATCTCTCGTCGAAATACAATACAATGTTAGTCTCGGTGACTTTTACTTATAAAAGTATTGCGCGTACAATTTGCTGAATTTTAATGGTTTTCTGAAAAAAAAAAATTGGAGTTCTGGATTAGGGAGATAAAATATTTGATTATTGATTGTGCAACTTCTTTTCTGCCCCCCACATGCCTAAATTTGAAGAAAACAACAATGAACCTAAAGAAAAAGAAAAAGAAAAAGAGAAAAACAGGATATTCATTCTCACAATACAGAGCTTAAAAAGTGAAAATGCACTAATCTATGTGCTTCGTTTTGCTTTACATCCTAAACAAGACCAAGCACTTTCCCTCAAGTCTTAAACATGGTACAAGAAGTTAGGCTTTTAAAGATTGAGACTAAACCAAATTATAACTTCACCCAAAACTTATAAATCTAGCCAATTACAGCGCTGTGAACTACACAATTTTTTTGACAAAATTGAATCTTTTATAGGCCAATTGTATGAGAAGAAATCCAGACTTTGGTGCACATGGGTACATAGATTTTGATCCACCCCCGGCTTATATAATGTAAATCTCCCCCTTCTTCCGTATCCATCTCACAAGTCTTACAAGAAAAATTAAATAAAACACAGAAAAATGAAGATGACATTGGTAGCATTGGTCCTAGTGGTTGCCTTGAGCACAAAGGCACTACTTGGGGAAGCAGGTCCTGCACCAGACCAAGTTGTGGACACATCAGGGAAAAAGGTGAGAGCTGGTGAGAATTACTACATAGTTCCAGCATCCTCTGATATAGGTGGCCTTGCTCTTTCAACCACAGGTCAAGATTGTCCTCTTGATGTTGTAGCTGTTGATGGTTACCAAGGCCAGCAATTGAGCTTTCTTCCTGTTAATGATAAGAAAGGTGTGATTCGCGTTTCCACTGATCTCAACATCTTTTTCTCCACCTACACAAGTTGTTCTCAGTCCACAGTGTGGAAGCTCAAGGATTATGATTATTCAACATCACAGTGGTTTCTCACAACTGGTGGTTCTTTGGGCAACCCTGGCTCTCAAACCATCACCAATTGGTTCAAGATTGAGAAGTACGAGGATGCTTACAAGATGGTTTATTGTCCAAGTGTGTGCAATTATTGCAATTATCCATGCAGTGACATTGGGATATATCAGGACCAATATGGCAAGCGTTTGGCTCTAACTTCTGAGCCATACAAAGTGCAGTTCCAGAAGGTTCAATACTAAATGCTGAATATACAATATCTTGATGAGTAAAGTGTAAGCCACTGCTTGCACTTTACTTACAAGATTATTCTCAAGTTGAGTTCCATGGACTGAACTATACATAATGAATAAACAAGATGTCTTCTATTTCGAGTCTTTCTAAATTTTCTAGTTTCTGTTTGTCGTTATTTCCTAGTAAGAAAATCTTTGCTAAGACCGTAAACTCCTACAAATATATTTAAGGTAACAAAACTTTCATTCATAGAAGTATTTTCCTTTGAAGAATTAACACTACCATTATGGTTGTTAGTTACTGCTATAGTTGGCTAAATCATACCGAAAAGAATCTCAGCTTCTGAACCAGTTGCTCAGGTGGCTTTCCCTCTGAGAGCTGGCATGGTTCACCTCAACCAATTCTCAGAATAGCAACATTGTTTCTCCATTATGGTTGCATAATCACATTCATCATTTCCAAACCCACACTCTTTCTCCGTGAGTCAAACCTCATCTCTTGCTTTGTGCTTTTCCAAGCCAATTCGTTCAAATAGACTTCAATCTCAACCCTCTGCATCCAACAATGAATATTTTGATATATACTTTTAAAATTATTTGTTATACGTATTTTGTTTAAATTCTCATGAAAATTATTACTGAAATTCAAATCTACAGGAAATAAAGTGGACATTTACCACTTAAACACTCTTTAAACCTTAAAACATCTCGGATTTTAATAAATTTCCAAACCCCACTGCAACATTTTTGTAACAAAGAAATACAGAGCATTAAACACAAAGACTGAACCAAATTAGAAAATGTAACCACAAATTACAGGTTCAGTAGATGTTTGCTTACTACTTCATGCAATTGAGATCACTACTGTGTTATTTTCTGAAAGAACTTCAAATGCAGACTTACACTTATTATTGTGAATAGGCAAAATACTAGAGAGTGTCAATGCTCAGTTAACTTGAGCATTCCTCTTCCACTCCTCAATTAGTCTCTTAATAATAACCTCACAACTCCCACCAACACCACAAGCCTTCCTTGCTGCATCCTTCATTTCTCTAGCTTTGACCCTCAAAGACTCATCGCTCATCATCTGTTTGATTTTCTTAGCAATCTCCGTCCCTTCCACCACCTTTTGTGTCCCCCACCCCCATTCCTCAGCCCAAATCCCAACCCCACTCATCTTTATGGCTTCTGAGGTCATCTTCTGATCTCCATACTGAGGCCATGTCAGAATAGGCACTCCTTCCCACACGGCCTCGGTTATCGAGTTCCACCCTCCGTGACTCACAAACCCCCCCACTGCAGGGTGCCCCAGAATCTTCATCTGATCCACATACTCCTTCACAACCACACCCTTTTCCCTCACCTTACCCATCAACTCACTCCCCAACACATCCTCCAAATCCTCCCCCTCTTCTCTGTCAACCCTCTTCAACTTCACCACCCACACAAAACCATACCCACATTCTATTAACCCCAAAGCCGTGTCCTTTATCTGCTCCCTCCTTGTCTCAGTCCTGCTCCCCAAGCTAACATACACCACCGACCCTTCAGCTTGTTCATCAAGCCATTCCAGTATCCAACTCATGCTACCCTTTTGACCCTCATCCACATTTTCAAACTCACATGCCATTAAGGGACCAATTCCATACACCGGAGGCAACCCTCTAACAACTTTTCCTTCATTCAACGCTGCCAGTGCCTCTCCTTCCAGTTCCTCAAACGAGTTGATCAAAACCCCATCGAGCTTCGTGAGGTTTCGACTGTCCTCCATGATCATTCTCTGAAAGGAGTTGCTACCTTCTAGAAGAAAAGCGACAGGGACCGAGGATCTTGGTATTGGCGATGTGAAGCCCGGGACTCGAACAGCATCCCCAATGAACGTAGAAGGGTGCGGTTGTGCAGCTGGATCGGAATCAGCAAGAACAGCAACGTATGCATTGAAAGACAACATTCTGGCTGAGGAGGTAAAGTAAATGTAAGTGGGACAAAGGAGTTTGTCTGAAATTGAGACTACAGCGGAGATTAAGGAAACATTGTAGATGAGAGCAGAAAGTGGTGTTGAGAGTGAAGATAGGATTGGAGGTAGAAGGTGAACGGAATGACGAATGGTTTGAAACTGAAGGTAAAAGGGGTCGATGTTGGTGGAAACTGTGGTTGGATCCAATGGAATGAGGTTGAAGTGAACTTGAGTTACTTGATGAGGGAAAGAAGAACAAAAGCTAGAGATGAGGTTTGATTCAGCAATGGAGACAGTGGGTTTGGGAGTGATGAGAGTGACTTTGCAACCATTGCCGAGGAACAGTGCCGCTAGTCTGAGACATGGGTTGAGGTGGCCCATGCCAGCACTTGGGAGGAAAGCCACATGAACAACTGCTTCAGAAGCAGACATTGTTGTGATGTGTTGAATCACTGAAGAGAAAGCCGTAGCTGTTGTGAGTTCAGGGAAGAGATAAGGTTATACTTTGTTTGCATCAGGGAGGAGAAAGAAAGAAAGATAAAGAGGAAAAGAACAAAAGACATTACAAAATAAAATTGGTTGAATTAAAGAAAAACAACGAAGTATTTAACATAAACAAGTGCAAATTCTTTTACATGGATCGCGAGCCAACCCTACCGCTTCATGCAGCCTTTGACCCATGTGAAATACAAATTATACAGACCAAACTTTTGTGAATCAACAGGTTTAATGTCTTAACCTATCCTGATTTTTTTTCGACGGACCATTAGGCCAAACACACATTGTCCACTATGTTTGCACAAGAGTTGTAGGACAATATTTTGAATAAACAAAGTGTTGATAAAGATAAAAAAAAAAAAGAAACAAAACTAAAAGTTTATGACTCCCATTTGAGAAAGGAGAATGGTCATTGCCTTAGGAAGACCGTGTTTCGTGAATTTTATATGAAACTATTATTTCACTCGTGCAATACATGGGTTTTTCAAAATATAATATATTTATTATATTAATTTAAACTCATAAAAGTTTAATTATTATTTAAAAGGTACACAGGATTAATTAAAAACTATGGAACAGATCTTGCACAATCAGTCAACAAACTTTAAACTTTAAGTAATATACTAACAACGAAACCGAAGTTACCTATCATATTTAATTAAGATAGGGTTAAATATTTTATACTCCAAGAAGCAAAATTAAAATTTATATTGTCTTAAATTTAAATTTTTATATAATTTGATCTTAAACTTTAAAAATAAATATAGATATTCAAACTTTAAATTGAATTAATTGTTTACATTTACGATCAAATTTAAATATCAAACTTAAATATCAATATATTTAAAATACTATAAATTAAAATATTATATTCATTCATTTTTTAACTTTAAAAATTAAAATATATTAAAGTTTAGAATATTAACAAAATTTTAATTTTAGATTAAGTTTAAGGACTCAAAATATATATAACTCATAAATGTAATTTAACACGTTTGGACACATTGAAAATCAGTCATCTATACACTAATATATGAGTAAATTATACAAGCATCACATCTAACATAAAGTTCTAAAACAATAAACTTGTAAATGTTTTTTATAGACTTAATTAATTACTAATTTGATTTCTACATTTATATTTTTTATTTATTTTGACTTTTATATTTGTTTTGTATTCAATTGAGTCTTTAATTTTGTAAAAAAGTTTAATATAATCTCTTCCATTAAATTAGTGTTAATACTCTTTAGAAGTGTTAAGAGTTAAAATATAAATTTGTTACATGTCAAAATTTAAATTTTGAACTTCTCTAATTTTAACTTGTGATACCTTTAAAATAGGAAATGATTTAAATTTTGACAAATGAAAACCGTAAATTTTACCTGCTATATATTACCTGCTGTATATTACACATAGAATGAGGTATATATAACCGTGTAAACAATCAAGTATGCATGATCAAATCATATACAAGGAAAATATAAAGTTCAAGATTTTTCTTACAAAGAAATATATAAACATTATTAATATTCTAGATCGGAAACATGTCCCTTTATACATCACAAAGATAAATCGTTCAGACTTTTGATTGACTGAAATCTCCAAATTTCTCCTGGATCAAAAGAATGAAATGAATGCAGCAATTATAGTTCCTTGGTTCACTTTTCTGTCATTTGCTTCAATAGCAAAGGCCTCCACACCACAAGTCTTGTTAAAAATTATATGTTTCTGAATGCTCCTTCATTCCTTTCAGCAAGTGGCAAAGCTCTGCACTAACATGGAGTGATGTGTCTTCAGCAAAGAATTCTTGAACAACACCATTCACATCAACCATACTACGCCCAGGATTTTTTCTGACCCTCCTTTCTCTCATAAGCTTCCTTATCTCTGAAGCTTCCTTCCACATATCAGCAACACAATACATATTCCATAGAAGCATATAAACACCATCATCATTTGGTTCAAGTTCAATTACCTTCTTTCCTGCTATTTGAGCCATGCTCAAATTCCCATGGACTAAGCAAGCAGACAGTAATGATCTCCACATAGCAGCATCAGGGCTAATTGGCATCATCCCAATCACTTCTTTTGCATCTTCCAGCAATCCTGCTCTGCCAAGAAGATCCACCAGGCATCCATAATGTTCAATCTTTGGCTTCATGTAACGCCACTGAATCATTCTATTGAACAACACTTTTCCCTCCACAACTAGCCCAGCATGGCTACAAGCAGTCAAAACTGACAACAGTGTTACCTCATTTGGGTTAACCCCTGATTCTAACATGCGAGAAAAAGCCTCCAACGCAAGATGCCCTTCCCCATGATAAGCATAACCTGATATCACTGTAGTCCATGAAAACACATCCTTCTTCAAGATTTCATCAAATATCCTTACACCCAAGTCAAGCCTTCCACTTTTGGAGTACATATCCATCATAGCATTGCTCACCGCAACATCCAGCTCCAGCCTCCTTTTCTTGACACAACAATGTATACACCGACCAAAATCAAGAGCCCCAACATCCGCACACGCGGAGAGCACCGCCACCATCAAATCCGCACAATGAAGAGTTCCCCCATCATCAGCTTCCATCTGCTTAAACATCTCCAAAGCCTGAACTGGAGCTCCTGCTCTGACACACCCAGTAATCATTGCCGTCCACGAAACCAAATTTCTCTCAGGCATTGCATCAAACACTTCACGAGCACAACTCACATTGTTACACAACATGTACCCATTCAACAAACTAGTCCAAGAAAAGACATCCTTGGACCCCATCTTCTCAAAAACCAACGCAGCCATCCCCATCACCCCATTTCTACAATACATGTCAATCAGAGCATTCCCCACAACAGGGTTTTCATCAAAACCATTCCTCAACAGCATTCCATGAACAACCCTCCCTCTAATCAAATCCTTGCACTGCCCACAAGATGATAAAGCTGCGACAATAAGGAAGCTATCTGGTCTTAGACCCACATGCAAGCAGTGGGTAAACGCAGAGAGGGACTTGGAAGGAAGACCAGAATGAAGGTAGAGGTTGAGGAGGCATGTCCATGATACTATATCAGGATCATTAATCTGATCGAAGACCCTCTGTGCTTGTTCTGTTTTTCCGACATTCTTATAACTTTGAAGCAACTTGCATGACAAAGGTTGTCGGAGATTTTGTGAGTGTAAGAATCCCAGTGTCACACACAGTGCATGGATTCTCTTTAGCTGGTCGAGGCTTACACAATTGTTCAGTGCTCTCTTCAAGGATAGGTACTTCATCAAATCAAATTGGTTCGTAGTTCATATGGTTAGAACATAAAAATCATTTTGGTTTTTTATTTTCTAAAAAATATTTGTAGTCTTCTATTTTTAAATTTGAAACATAAAATCCAATAATTAATATTTTTTAATCTTTCAAAACGTGTTTTAAAAATAAAATCATAATAAAAATTTCAGATTTTAAAACAAATAATATATAGAATATGATATTTGTCCAATTCATCTATTTGGAGGTTGTAACATTAATTAAAATGTGCAGAGAAATTAGGAATCACAGACAAAAATGAAACAGTTGGTATGAGCAAAGAAACTAAATTTCATTTCATTTCACTTCATTGGAAACAAATGCATATTGGTGGCAAATCATAAAACAGATACAAGAACACTGTTTCTGATCTGTGCCATGAGAACCAAGAAATAAAAACTTCAGATGATTCTTTCTGCCGCCACACAAAAAATCCAGTTCCCTGCACTCTTCTTCTTCTTCTTCTGGCTTATTCATTATTCAAAGTCACAACCCCTATAACTACACATAGTTCAAAGCCACCAAATTACACAATGCTGAAGGGTTTCTTCTCATTGATGGCAACCTTCTGGAACCTAACATAGTAGGGTTCAATGTTGTCCCCCACAGCCATGACTTTGGTTCCATCAACATCTTCAAAGGTTCCCACAGGAGCACACAGTGTGCCAGGAACACTGGGGCAGAACTTGAAGCTGTAGATCTCATATGCATGATCTCCTTCAAGCCTCTCAATCTTGAACTTGCTTGTGATGTCTTCAGGGTTCCCTCTTGTGCTCACAAACCAGAACCCTGCTCCTTGCTTGCTCAGCCTCCACACTGTCGGCTGGTTGCAGACTGTGGCCACAGGGAAATCAATGGTGAGATCGGTGAGAGTTGGAATGTGGCCAAGCCCTTCTGCAAAGAATGCCACTGGTGACCCGATGAAAGAAGGGTTGCGGATAACATCAAGAGGGCATGTTTTGTTCCTTGTTTGGCCTAGTGTGAGACCTCCATCATCAGCCCAAAGTGGCCACACATAGTACCCTACTCCTGGTACCAAAGGGTTCCCTTGCTTATCCACCACTGGCTCAGGCTCAGCCGCCAGAAGTGGCTCTGTGTTCAAGGCCAAGACAAGGAGCAGGGGAAGAAACATGGCAACCTTCATTTTCTCAAGTAGTTTATGTTCTGTGTGTGTGTCTCTTGCATTCTCGTAATGCATCATTAAATAGTGCTGCATTTAGGCCAGTGAAATGATTCATTAGAAAATAGAAAAATTGGGTTATGCAGCACGAGGTGTATAGATTGCATAAATTATTATGATGTGAACATGTGAAAGTTAAGAGAGTTTGATAGAAAATTGTTTGTGGATAACTATGGAAAGAAATAAAGATGATTGTTTTTCGGATCAAATAATTCACTCTTCTCATTTATTAGTTAGTATTATATTTGGCTCGAGGGGCACGAGCTCTTCTAACTTTGATTTTCAGAATATAATAAAATGAACAGAACCACGATTGACTCTACAAAACACAAAACACGTTCCTCGAAATGTTCTTTTTCAGATGTTTACTATTCACAAGTATTCCTTTGATTAAAAGTGTTTACGATTACAAACATCTTTTTTCGCACATGTAAACTACATAGTCATTGCATCCAAGAGTTATTTATTTTTTGGTTAAACATATTTTTAAATTAGAACTCATATTTGTTTCGAATTTTGATTCAGTTTGGTAATCAACCTTTAAAAATAAATTAATAAAATCTTTCTATCCTAATTCTTAATTGTGTTAAATTTTACACACGATGTTTGAGTTGTTTTAACATACGAGAAGTTTTAATTTAAATCATTATTTAATAATATAAAAAAAAAACTTAGTGTCAATAGTTTGAAATGATTTTTTTTAAAGTTTAAGATTAAAATATATCGAGATAAAAATAAATTTAATTTTACATTCAAATTTAAGAATTAAAAACATTTTTAATTTTTTAATTTTTTTATTATTATTTTCATTTGTCAAGTTTACAAAATACTTCTTCAAAGTTGTGCCCAAAATATCGATATTAATGCCCCTTTTTGTTTTTTACTTGTGAAGTTGTAGGGTGTTGCAGAAAGAGAAAGAAAAACACCATAAATAGAATTGTTTCTTGTATTACAAAATGATGCACCAAAATTACAAAACCAGACACACATTTGTATTAGTCACCCAAAATACAAGAAAGGAAAGGAAAGTGTTTTTGTTTTTCTTTTCTTGCTATATAACAGTACACACTTTTCAGTGTACCAAAATAAACACTCCCTATTCTTCAATTGACAATCACCAATCCTGTTCCCACTTTCACCAACTGTGCTGCAAATTAGTTAATTCTTTGTCTTTTATTCATGATGTAGTGCTGCAAATTGCTGCAATCACATGCCCCTGCTGCAAGTTAATGAAACTTCACCACTTATGTCTCACACTAGGATAAACATATTTTATATACTATATGTTATTTTTTAATAACATTTGATGACCTTTAATTATTACATAATAATAATATTACTATTATTATTATTATTATTATTAAATTGTGAGACAGAGACTATTATATTGTGAATCTAGTTAGTAAGACTAAAAGGGCTTTCAAAGCTTAAGAAAGTAATCTAATAACATGTGGAGGATCCATTCCGAACTCTGGCTCTAACATGTCTTAATATAGATAACATAATAAATCTCAATGTTCACAATATACTTATAAGGTTAAAATAAGCATGTTAATCATTTAGTTGAATAAACTTTATCTTTTTAGTTTATATACTTAAAGTTCATTCATTTTAGTTTCTGTAAGTACTGTTTTTAGTCCTTTTTAATTCCTGACTCTATTCGGTAAATAAAAAATGCAACTATAGGGAATATATAGTTAAATCTCCATTTAACAAATAACACAAACATAATTATGTTGCTCAGCAATTTCTTGTCGACTAATACTAATCAAACAGTACGATTACACGCAAATTAAAAGTTAAAATTAAACAAAACAAATTTGATACACACTCGTGTTACAATCTCTTCACATTTTAAGTTGAACTAAAACCAGATTATAATCAATAATTAGATATTTCACATGATCAATTAAATAATATATTTTGAAATAGAAGGCCTCGGACAAATACTTCATCTAACAAAAATAATAATGTGCTTTGTTATAGATAAGATCATGAAATTAAAATCAATGGTAAAATTGTTTCATTTTCCACCAAATGTATAACGAATATCAGAGCTTATTTTTAGCTCATCATGGATTTGGTATGAAGGTATTGACATCGACACTCAGTTTGTTAAATGGAATTTTCCTGCACGGATTTACCATCCAAGTTCTCCTCATGATTCATCCCATTCAAGCTTTTGTTAAATTTTTCTCCAAGCTTTGACCATTCAGCTCGAATATGTGCTTGGTTCTTCTTGGCCACTTCCAACTCATTCTTCAAGTGAGGCACTTGTTCCTTCAACTCATCTCTTTGAGCTTTAAGAATCTTTGCTTCTTCAAAAGCTTCTCTTTTTCTCTTCGTACTGGTTACCTTAGCTGATTGAAAAACAGAAATGTTAGCTTTAATTGCATTTATTTGCTCCTCCAGCTCTTTCTTCCTTTTCTCCAAACATGATAACTGGTTGCTTAATTCATTCTCTAAGGACGAAACCTCCTTGAACTCCTTCTTGTTAGCTTCAAGATTTTCTTCAAGTTTATCTGCTTTCAAGATGTTGGTGTTGGCAGATTCTATTTTCCTATTAGCATCGTTGTAGTCACAACTCCAGCGAGTGAATTCCCTAGAAACTTCTAATATCAACAACCTCATTTCTGCAGAGATTCCATCGTCTGCAGATAACTTGGCAAGATATTCTATGGAGGATTTGATGGTACCAGATTGTCCAGTATGCAATAGATCAGTGAAGTCTTTGGAAAGAAGGTCTTGCAGGGTTTTCAATGCTTTCTTAGTCTCTTCAGAGGGTGTGGAGTTGGATAATTCAGTAACAACTGTGATATCTTGAGAAGGAGACATAACCGAGGTCTCTGCATCAAGAGAAGCATAAAATGCTTTCATTTCTACGTCATCCAGAGCGAGTTCCACCTGATTCTTGGGAGATTCAATGGTAGGTAGCATAAGGGGGGAACTAGTTTTTGCACGTAGTTCTTGAATGGAACTGGGAGCATTTCCAGTGGATGCAATAGTTGGAACTCGATTATTTGAAGTCGGAAAAAAGTATGGGACTTGTGATTCAGGCTCGATCTTCAACGGACGAACCATAAGCACTGTGTTTAATCCAGATTCTACAAAATAAAAATATATATTCCAGTGATAATGAGAGGTAAAATCTCGCATGGCCAATCGGAAGAAATGCAAAATGTAATAAAAAACACAGGAAAACAAGTTTCTCAACCTGCTGCATACATATAGCAAATCTAGCAGTGAAGCAAATAGTAAATGTTGTTTAAATCAATTTCTTACTCTATTATAGCTACCACATGTTGCATCGATTCATCATTATCAGTGACTTAAGGCAGACAACAACTTGAGAAACACGTGTGCAGGTGATTGACTATTGTCACAATAAAAGTTGAAAACTTATAAGTTATAACCATTTAGATGCCATGTCCTACCAAACTTTTTAAAAATTTTCAACTGTTAATTGATCAGACATTTGTTTGGGTCCATCTACCACATAATACTATAGAAGAGATTGATCAACTATATGTGTAAAGAAAATTGGAGTTGGAGATAACATCCATTTGGGGGAGCAAAGATAATGGTTACCTCTAGCACTACTGGGAAGAGCTCTAAAACACCCTGACGCCATTGAATCTTGAGTAGTAGCATCCAGACGTTTAGGACGCTTAGGGCATATCATTAAATGACGCTTTAAATGAGAAGTCCCACAGTTATCTTGCAACAGTTTTCCACAGTGTCTGCACAGAACCTTACTCCCTTCGATGGTTTGAATTCGCTGCATTTCTTCCCATACTTTAGAAGTCATTTTTGGGCGCTTGGAATTATTGCAATCATCATATTCATAATCTATCTCAACGCCTACTGTATTCTCATGAGTCATTTTCTCCTGTTAAATAAATACGAGTTAAACTTAGCAAACCAATTCATAATTTCAAATTCAAATAACATTGATCAAACAAATACAAATAGGTTAAAAAAAACTTGAATGTTGGCATCTACTATACATCAATAACAAATAACAATAAACAAGTCTTCAACACTGCAATATTTGTATTAAAAGTAAAGCAAACTTACCTGCACAGAATTTTTGATCAGCCAAACCATTCTATCACAGTTTTCTGAAATTTTCTTTTTAAAAATAAGCAATAAGACATAGCTGAATTAAAATTTCTTTCATCCACACATCATTCAATTCCACAAGTAAATAAAATCATAAAGTTACAAGTGTAACTCAGATATGAACACCAAAGAAGTAGCAAGATATTACAAATAGCTCAATTATCTTAAATAAGATAGCATAACAGAAAGTGCTGGACTCTTCAAACAGAAAGTCCAATTCTGGCAAGCAAAATGTTTTGCAGGTAAACAAAACAAGAAAATGAAAAAAACCTTATGCAAGAAAACTCAGACCATAAACCAACCATAAAACATGTTTTTCCATAGTTACAATTTGCATGCTACATGCATGGCATCAAATCCACCATCAGTTTAGACCAGAGTTAAAATATGTCTCTCTAATTTATTATGCCACAAACCCCGTCACCAGCTTGGTTGGTCCCGTCTCTTTTGCATGTTCAATCCAATCACTATTACTTTATCAGTTGTTTGTAGTTAGACCTTAAGGATGCTACAATACAAAGATGGTTTTATGCCAATTTGGTTTGTCTAATTATAATCTGTGGTTAATAATATTCTTTAAATAAAAGCTAATATCTTCTTTGTTTGACTACTACAATTCAAACTATTTTATCTTTTCTTACTTTTTTCTTCTGAATAATTTCTTTAACATAAACCCAAATTCTCCACCCTAAATTCTAACTATACCAAAAATTCAGTCTTTTTTTTTTCTTTTAACTTCTCAAATTCAAGTTTCACAGATCTCAACCAGAAAAAATTTATTGAGTCCTCTACTACATCATCTAACAATTGAAATTCAACCATAAAACATCATAAAACATGAAGCCCATAACAGAGAGGAGTGGACTTGTTTATCGATTTTGCCTCCAAATATCGAAATTATAAGAAAATTTGAGATTGTAGAATGGAAACAAAGGTAAAAAATTGAAAAACAATAACGCCATGCGTAGTTACAATAACAATTGATGAATAGGGTTTGTAGTGTTACTTGGGTTGTGTTATGAGACTAAACGTGCTGAAGGTGTTTGCAAGCGTCAACAACGGAAGTTCGGATACCGTAGCGGCTGAAAGAGACAGAAGCTGCATCAAAGTGATAGAAGGGACGGAAAACAGAAACTCAGGTATGTAGGTTTCGGGCTTGGGCCCGGCCCGGGCTATACGGCCACCGGTTCTGGTCAAGCCCATGGGCCAGAGAATTAGACGAGGAACTGGATAAATAGTTCCGTGGAATATTTGATTCCACGTCCAGTAAGTTGATTAAAATAATAAAAATAACTATGGGAACATAATTAGTTGTGATAATAAGTAACAACATGTTCACAACAATGAAAAAGGTTACTATTTTAAATTTAAATAAATTTTATTTATAATATTATATTTGAATTTTTTTTCAACAGCTTTATTTTTTAGTAGTCCTTATTTGGTAAAATTTTACATAACCAGGATTACTTAGACTGATACATCTCTGCTAAGGATCATATTATTAATAATTTATATAAAATATAACTTGTATTCATTCAACAGTGTATATTTTGAAATGATAGTCATATAATTCATATTTATAAATATTTTAAATATAATGATGTGTGCTAATTTTGAATTATTTGTTTTATAATTTTATGTACTTTCAATTTTGTTTAAGGAGAACTTTTATGTATTTCTGTTTTTAAATAATCTTTATCTGTATGTCAACATCATTTATTGCAATAAAATATAAAATATTAATGTTTATTAAAATGACACAAATAATATTTGTAATATCAATTACTGATAAAGAAAATTAAGCATGAATTTAGAAACTGAACCACCTCTTTTAATTTATGTTTCAATTTTAAATTTTTATTTAAACATATTTATTCTGTGCACACAAGTGCATAAGTATACTTAGTCTGCACATAAGTGCATATACATAATAAGTTTGTAGCAATCAAAGAAAAAAATTGTTAATATTTTTTATCATAACAAGCTATGACACGAATATTCTAAATATATTTAACCTAAATTATTTTTTTTAACATAATTTATTTCATACTAAAATTCATATAACTAAGATTTTAACTCAGAAAATGATTAAAGAACACAAGGTAAAATTAGTATATTAATATTTCTCTTAATCAATTTAATAATAATAGTGATACTATGACCAAACATACAACCAATTAGCCTATACTAGAACCACATACTTAATTCAGACTAGATGGAATTGGAACATTTATCCTTGTCCCACCAACCTTGATAGACACACAACTTAGATCTCATTGTCTCCTACAAAGGTAGCCATAAATTTCAAGACATATACAGCACCATAGATACAATTGTTCAAACAAGGGAGAGAGTAGATTACATTCTCCCATCAAAGAATCCCTAATATTTATCTCATGTTACCCTTTATTTTCTGATTTTACTGCCTTAACAATGAATGAAACTCAGTCTACAAGTAATATTGTACAGATAGTCCTGAAAATTAAGCTTATGTACCTTTATTCCTTTCTCCACCAGCTGCACTCTACATGTTTGTAAAATTGAAGTGCGCCTGAGTTACCTTTTGCTGTTTGAAATAGAATTACAACTTATTGTCATAAAAGATGAGTAAATTATTAGAGTTAATAATCCTGAATATATTGTTTCTCTCTGCATCGCATTCCAAAGTGTGTATCTCTTGTATTATCTGTCTAGACAGAGACTGTTATACTATTCTAATATCAGGTCTCGATTATTAGTCATTTAGCATAAAGGAAAATTATATATTAAAAAGCATCTGGTACATACATATATCAATCTTTTCAAAGTCTAGGGTACCCAATAATTTCATTAAGGAATTAACCAACACGGAATTAGAGAATTGCACAATTGTTTATGTTCATTCATTCCAAATTTGGTTGCAACTTGGAGAACAGAACCTAATTGTAGCAGCTAAAGAAAAAATAAAGGTGTCATGCTTTTTGTTGTACTATTCTCTATAATTTTGGCCATAATAAGATAAATTAGCAAGAGATCCTATCACCAATTAAATGAGCTTGGAAAGAATGGTCTAGACCACAGTTGAAGTTGATATTGTCAACTTAAAGGACATTTTGAAATATTTAGTGAAATATGTAATACTAAACAATGATTTAGAGAAACACGTAAATAACTTCAAATACTCAATCTATTTTATGTGGAAAGCTAAGTTAATATCTAAAGAAGTTCTAAAAGTACTCAAAACTAATAAACAGGGAATGTAAGGACCCTGCTTTGAGTACGCATAATAACAAGCATACCCAGTATAATTATGCTAACATATTAATAAAATCCTGATAACAATGCAATTACATAATACTGTATCACCGTGAAACTACTAACAAAATGCTGCATCATCGGATCCATATCTATGAATTTCAAGTGTCACAAAGCTTCCATTCAACAGAGCCAAAATAGAAGAAAACTTGGGGATATACCTGTTCTGCCAGTCTGATAGGAATTTTGAATACGGCGAGCTGAAAGGCAATAGCTGTGAGGTGAGAAATTCTTAGGCGCAACCAAGATCAATCAATAATTCTTTAGTGCATTAGCTCTGCGTTGGTTTTTCATCTTCTCTCCCTGTTGTTGTTTTCGAAGGATTTGCAACCAACGCAACTTCTTCTGATTATGTCCATGTGGCTTATTACTTGACTGTTTCACCACATCAAGCTTGGGAGGCTTTGGTTTCTTTGAATGCCGGATGTGTCTCAGTACCCCTTCCGCAAGTCTATTAAACTGCCCAACCTGGTTTCTTGACAACACTTTTGCAGCAGCCCCTCCCTTTGTCTTCTCAACTTTCTTTGTTAGCACTCCATGATTGTCTTTATGGTGGAAGACATTCTGCAAGTGATTCCACGTAGTAAGTCCATGACCTTCTCTAGAATGAGTGTTAACATGATCATCATGATGATGATGGTGATGATGGTGGTGGTGAAAGATTAGTCCTAACTTATTTCTCAGCCTCCTTAGTCTTCCAGTTGTTTCCTTATGATGTCTTTCATAGTGATGTCTATAAGATTTGAAACTTCCAAATCTAGAAGGGTCATCATCCATCTCGAGATATGAATTGTTAGTCTCCTCTGAACTGCCCTCATAATCCACTATCCTTCCTGATGAAGGACACTGTGTTCCATCTGACAAGGAATAGTCCTCAGAGTCACTACTACTACTATTAGGACTACCTTGCTGAGAGCTCCAGCGAGAAGAGTCAGAGTCAGACTTAGAGCTTGAGCTTGAGCTTGACTCCTCCTGTTCAAGATGTTGTTGTAAAACTCTTGTATTCCGTGGTTCAAGATGACTAGTGTTAAGAGTCTTTCTCCTGTCTCTGTGTTTATGGGAATTTACCTTAATTTCACTGGATCTCTGATCCAATAGGGTTGGTTTCATTATCATCTGATGAGGTGGTGGTTTTTCTCTCATTGCACTAATGGTCCTGGATCTAACTGACTTCTGTGTATAGGAAGATTCAGAACTCATTTCCCTTGGATTCTGGTCAGTCTTAGACCATGCCACTGAATTTTTTCTTGCTGAACTTTCCCTGTTTGTTTTACTTACTAACATGGAATGTTTCTTATTTTTATTGTCTTGATTCAGAGGGACCCTGGAACCTTGAATACCCTTACTAGCTCGAGTCTCAGAATAGGCATCACCGCTAACTAACCCATCCGTTGGCTTAACACTATCTATAGCTATGTTTCGTTCTGAATTTTGAATTCTTTCATGACTGCTCAAGCACTCTCCTCTTGATACCATCTGAGTACCAATTTGCTTCGGTACATCAATATTCTTTGCAGACTCTGCACTATTATGAAGCCAAGAGTTCTGATTTGCCATCTGACTTTGACTCAATGATTCCTTTCCAGGAAAAAAGGATTCCTCAAATGCACTTGCAGAAATCGAATTTTCATCCTTAAAACTCAATTTAAATGTTTTTTGACTCATCAACCTATGTCCTTTCAAGAGGGACTTTCCACTACTAATCTGACTTCCTGAAACTCCACTCTTTCTCTGGATTACAGGACTGTCTGAATTTGCTGCTTCATGCGAAGTAAGATGACCTGCACTGTTCTTAGTGGAATCCATCACATTGGAACAAATTTGGAAAGCCAAAATCCGAGACTCAATTTTTTTTATTGCATTAACCAAATCATCAGAGAAATCTCCCTTCTGATCCGGATGTTCAACTTGTCCAGCAGCATTAGAGTTTCTTTGCGCTTCATGGATCCTGTTCAACAATAATGCATTATTCTCTTCATTTTGCTCATCATCTTTTGCATCAAACATTTGTAACGATTCTTTTGCATCCACACCATCACCATATAAAGGGTTTACATCATTTTGCTGTTGTTTGCTATGGATACTCTCAGTGTTGGGCAAACTGTCATTGTCATTAGACAGGTCTGTTGCCTTTACTGTATTCGGTTGCATCTTATTGCTTTCCTCACCTATACAGCATAATGTTTTACATTTTGTTCCTCCATCATCTGAGATACTAAACTTTGAGAGCTCTGACAGTTGTTTTCTTGAAATTAATCTCAACTGAGGCTGTTCATCCTTCTCTGAAGTCCTTTTACTACAAGTTAGATATTTCACTGAGCTTTGAGAAATGTTGGCTGCCACTAGAGAATTTGACTCCTGCCACTGGAGAAATGTTTTTTTTATTCAAAGAATGACTTTAGTAAAAGAAATCATATTCTTCATACTGCCTAAAGTTCAGTAAGTTCTACAATTTGAAGCATTACCATAAAAGTTCATTTGATTCCACTCATTAAGGTTAAAAATAGAAGAGAATCATATCTCTCATTTACAACTTTTTATTCTAAAAGGAAGGGTCCCATTGGAAAATGGGGAACCATATACATGCACCTTTAAATGAGTCTCAAAAACACTTTCAACAGCAACATCCAGCAAACTTTTCAATAAATTTCGTGCCCACTCAACCAACTGCCACAAACAAACGAAAATACACATCATAAGAGTTACCACTAATACACTCAGATGTCTCTGAGTAGTTAGTAATAATACTATCAATAACAACAGCAAGAACCAAAAAGAGAGAGTCTAAACACAATTCTTTCAGATTCTGTAACTGGTCCCGCTAATTTGGGAACAAAGCTCTCAACTGAGGTAGGTCCACATTATTAAATACTGTTAGTTGTTTCTTTTTCCAACGTGATAATAATGTTTTTTCATTTAAGTAAATATTCTTGGAGTTTAATTTTCATGCATTTTAGAAAGGTATCATTTTTAAAATAATCGTTACAAAAGTTGATCAGTATTTGAATACAGTAGAATTTATTTATGATTAACCTCTTAACTGGTTCGAAGGACCAAAACTCCTAAGAATATCTCCAGACTAGATACAACAAAAAACTACAGTATGAAAAAATCTTTTACACTTACACAGAGCGGATATTCTACTTAAACTTTTCTTTTTTTATCTTTTTTTTTTGTTCCGGCCAGAGTTTCTTCCAATTTCTGAAACTCAATCAGACATTCAAATTCTGGTGTTCTCTTTTTTCCCTAGTTCTTGAACCTTTACAGTGGTTATCTCTGAGATCCACACTCTGAAAATCCCCAAATAACCGAAATATTTTCGGATATTTTGTTATACCATTATTGTTAAGTTTCTTACGTTTTGATCATTTATACTAGATATGATACACCTGTAAGTATTTCTAGTGTAGAATTAACAGAATCTAACTAATCAAATATATGCCAACCTCTACACCGACCCAACAAACAATATCTACGAACTAGACATAGCATATGTAAACAGGAAAATCCAATGCAAGTTAAAAGAAGTGCCATACATGCTTTGGATTTGAATTTTGCAAGGCGATGCTATTATCTTCGAGAAGTCTATATAACAGTCTTATAGCGAGGAAATTGTTATGCGCTTCCTCGAATTCCATTGGAATGAGCTCTCTGGTATTCGTTGTTGCCTCAAAAACTGGCAGCGTACGCGTAATGGTGACCAAAACGAACCGTTTAAATCAGAAAATCAAACCAACGAAGACAAAAGCAGAAGAACCTGCGTTGCGGTGAATGATCTGTGGATGAAACAGAGGCTGAAGACACTAACATGAAAGGAGATGGAACGAAACGAAGGAGCGGGTAATTTGAAAATTGGTAACAGTTGGAAGTTGTAACTGCTATATGAATAAAATGAACGCTTTTACTTTCTTTACCCCCATTATTACTAACTTAACACATATATAGGTGTTTATTTATCTGTAATAATATATAAAATTTATAATCTATAACTATATACAAAGGGGACATTTCATAATTCCAACTTTACCTTTTATAATTTAATTATTTATTAAATTTTTTAAAAATTAACGGTTACTTTTACTTATCTCCTTCTTTTTTTTTCTCCTACTATTCATCAACAGTTATTTTTCTCATATTTTCTCCATACATCTCACTTTAATTTTTATAAATATACTTTTATTTTGTTCATTAACTTAATAACATTACAATATCATCAATTATTAATATAATTCAAAAAATGCGTACATACAGGCGCGATAGCACCTGTGTTTACGCTAGTAATACTAATAGGGTGATATTATTTAATTATGAATGATATTATATTAATAGGTGATAATAATGTAATATTATTAAGTTGATATATAAAATAAATGTAATGAATAGATAGAATAATTGTTGATGAATAAAAAAAAAGAAAAAAGATAAACAGTTTTATAAAAAATAGGTAAAAGTATGTTAATTTGAAAAAATTTAATAAATAATTATATTATAAAGGGTATAATTGGTATTATGAAATGTAGACAAAAAAGAGAAAATTTCTCTTATACGTTGTTATAGATTTAAAAAATATTTAAAGATGATTCTTTTCTTATGTGTTTATAATTCATTTTTTTAATTTTATTTTTAATTATTATTTTAAAATTTAATTATTTTATAAATAATTTATCTTTAACCATTATTTTAAAACTCTTTTTCATCTTTAAGAGTTATTTTGAAAACATTTATGACATACATATCTTATTTTTCCAAGTTTATTATCAATTAATATATAAAGGTTAATATATAAAGATGATTTTTTTTGTCTACAATTTATTTTTTTTTAATTTTACCTTTAATTATTATTTTAAAAATTAATTATTTTAATTACTATTATCAATTATTTTATTAATTTCTTTTATCTTTTTAACAGTTATTTTGAAAACATCTTTTGTATACATATCTTATTTTTCCAATTTTACTTATTATTTTAAAAATTAATTATTTCGTAAATTTCCAGTTAATTGTTTTTCGCTAGTGTGAATACGTCATTAATATAAATTTTTTCCTTTAATTAAGTTTTAACTATTTCGTAAATTTTCATATTTTTAATAAAAAATTTATTTAAAAAGTTTGATTTATTAAAGATAAAAATAATTATCATATCTTATGTTGTTTACACCAAAATAAAAAAAATACAATACTTAGATACAAAAAATAAAAAATAAACATTTTTAGAGCAAAAAAAATTATAACAGGGATAAAATATCTAAATGTATAAGATATTTAAAAATTAATAAAAAAATTATATGTGAAGTTTGGGTTTTGAAAATAATATTTTATTTAGAATTGTTTTAAATCCGTAATAATTACTGTAATTAAAAAACGTATAGCTATTAACATTTGAAATAGCTATTAACATTTGAAATGAAAAAGGTCAAATTAAACGAAACTTAATTAGAAAATTTAAATTTAATTTTTATATTACAAAATTGGACATATGAATAAGTAAAATTACACTGGAAGCAATTTAAATGAAAAAGTTGGAGTAATTCAATGCATAAATCATTTACATATTGGATGATTTATAAATATACAACATAATACAAGAAAGAAAAATAAATATAATGCAACCAATAACAGGATTATAGCACACAAGAAACTCTTGTCATTGAAATTACAGAGTGTTTATCTTTGAGAGAAATTGATCTTCTGAATGTGTAAAAGATATTCTAATTCCATTGGATCCGAAGCCATTTTCCCGACATGTTGGTATCTCTTGCTGTGAACATCATTCTCCTATTTCATTGAATACAATGTTACATTATTAACATGTTATTTCATGTTTACTGTCAGTGTTTCTCAGATAGTTCATGATCAAGTAAATCAAGGTGATGTGATCATTTTTATTATGCTTCATAGTTGTAATCATACACTAACCTTTGTCATTAGTAGCTCTTCCATTAATGGGGTTCTCTCATTATCATTTCCAGAATTGTTGTTGCATCTTATGACTTCATTCACTTTGGCATCATTGATGCCATTACAACCTTCAAAGTTTTGTTTGATGGTGGAAGGTAAATGTTGCTCCTGCAAGCCTGAAAGAAACCATTTTAAGAGTAATCCTTTTCATGCACATATATAGTTTAAAGTGTAGTTCCTCCTCTCTATTTTTATATTTTTTATAAAACTCATGTTAAAAATAATTACACTTTACCATCTTAGTTATGCTTATAATACATTAAAATACATTTATTAAATAAAAAGCCAAACCCATGTAAAATAGATGAAATAACTTTCCAAAAAGCATCCACAATTCTGAATATGGGAATAAAAAATGAATAAAAAATGTCCAGAAAACCTATACAACTCTGAACACACGAAGAAAACTCTTATTATGAAAAAAATATAAGTTTATAGCAAGAGGCAAAATCGATCACCATTTAAAACTTTCTAGTTTTTGAGGCCTACAACTTATCTACATTGAATGGCATTAGACTTTGATTGGGTATCAATCATCATGTATCCGAGATATTATCAGTTGTGAAGTTTATACTTCTTCACGTATCAAGGATAAAAAGAAGAAGGATATTTAAACCGTCTTAAATCTCGACAATGTGGAACTATTGGACGTGGTAGGAATTACTCGCATTTACGCCATCTCTCCCTAAGTCTCCAAGATTCTCCAAGAAACATCAGAAAGGATGTAAAAGCTCAACAGACCAAAGTAGAATCACATTCAATCCTCCAAAGCTTTCTAAAATTTGAATTTTCTTAAAATTGTAATTTCTCAATCAAACACAAGATATCATTTTGTCATTAGTAACAGAGAAAGTAGGAACAAAAATATGCCACAATCACAAATTACCTTGGACACTGGTGATGCATCTCCTCTCCCATGAGACCATCAACTCCAATGATGGAGAAGAAAGCAAAGAAAGCAATTCTCTGCCCCTTCGTTGCAGTAAATCCAATGAAGCCGTGCGTCGTTGTTGCAGTAAACCCAAAATAGCCAATCTTTTCCGCTGCTGCACAAATTGCAAAATCCCCATGTCCAAACGTAACTTCTGTGATGCAATTTCATATTCTGTGGGACAATAAATTTGAATAATTTGTTTCAAGTTAGTAAGTCAGAACTCATACAACGAATTGAAATCATGCGTGCATTCTGCAGGCAAACATTTAACAATGCACTGCAACATCAATATAGCCCTAGTACTGTTTTTTTGTTTCCTTTACTTGATTAGATGAACAATAAAGAAGTACCAACATGTCAATAATCAATACAGTTTCATTTGCATTAAAATTAAGAAGTCTTTAAGAAGTGGATTTTAAGTTTAACTTAATCCCACAAAACAAGTTTGCATCCATATATATACTATGAATATGTTTTATCTCTAGTTACGTGGATGTCCAATAATAGGAAAAACACACAAAGAAAGAAATGCAGTAAATGAATTCAATACCCTGGACACTGGCAATGCTACTTGTTCCAGTTGAAAATGAATCCCAATTCAGATTATTTTTGCATGCTTGAGGTGGATTCATTGAAAGTGGTTCCAATGAAACCAAAGTGGTTTGCTGCTGCATAAATTGTCTGTGACAATCAACAGTGTCAACCAATCTTTGCTTCTCTTTGAAGGAAGGTTGATTACAAGGATCGGTGAATTGGATATCATCCATGCTACTTTCTGGTTTGATTACATGGAGTGCAGTTTGCTTGACAATTATCTCTTTAGGGGTTGGTTCAAAATCAAGAGCAATGGAAACCACCACATGATTCCATTCGTTTTTTGAGAGTGGTTTATCCAGATTATCTCCAAACTTCATGTACTTTGTACCAATGATGAGTATATGATAATCCGATGCCGGGAAATCGAAACAAAATCTCTTATCAGTTAAGGAGTTTATCTCCATTGTGTTGCCATTGATGGTCATGATTGGTCTAAACAATATAGAGTCAGTACCCATTGGCCCAATAACAAAACACAGATCCATGACAGGGAATTTCTCACGAAACCAGAAAGATAGTGATGGACCTATACTTTGTTGCTCTAACCATTCTGGAATCCAAGATCCTGGCAAACAAAACATGGTGTTTCCAGCCTCATGCAGTTCCTGAGAATCATAAATTATTCATCAGTTTAGCAATTATTAAGTATATTATCAATGATCAAATCATAAATGCACAAGTTTAGCAACATTAAGTACATTATCAAATAAAAAAGGATAGTCATAAATAAGGCATAAGCTTAGCAACATTTAGTACATCATCAATTATCAAATCAAAAAGTATAGTGATAAATATTGCAGAAGTTTAGCAATATTAAGTACATTGTCCATTACCAATGAAAAAAGGTAGTCCTAAATAATGCATAAGTTTAGCAACACCAAGTACATCATCAAATCACAAGATACAATTAAAAACAACCTGGTCCAATAGCATGGCTGAACAACAGAAACTCAAGGATTTGCAATTTCCAGCAGAGAAATATTCTAAATTTGGTGGAGTCCCTCTAATTTCTCGAAGATGCTCACAGTTATCCAAGTTAAGTAATTTTAAAGAGCGACACTGTTTGATGCATTCTGGAAGAAATGTGAAGCTATTGCTTGATAGCTCTAACTCTTTCACATTACCAAACCATGCTAAAACCATGGGAAAGTATTCATCTGATAGATTGCAGCCCGAGAGACAAAGACATTTTACATTTGAAGACACTAAGCTTACTTTTTGTTCATCATTCTCATCTTGTTTTGGCAATAGCCACCCTTTACACCCAAGGGCGAAAATCTCAGCCAGTTCTGACAACATGACAATGCTACTCGGCAACTGAACATTTCCGCAGTCAACCAGCACCAAATCTTGAAGTCGAGCAAGATTTCTAAATGAAAATGGGAATTCTTTTAAGGGAGTGTACTTCAACTCTAGCTGTGTTATGTTTTCCATCTTTCCTAATATTTCCGGAAAACTCTCAAGACTTGAACATGATGAAAGATCCAGTTGTTCAAGAGAGATCAACTTGATGGGTGGAAAACTCGTAAGCTTGCTGCACCCAAAAGCACTCAAGATTTTAAGTTTATCAAGAAAACCCACAGAATCATGAATTGCTACTAAATTCTCACAACACTCAAATGTCAGTTTTTCTAGATTTTGGAGGCTGGATATGTCAGGTATTTTCGTCAAACATTCAGTCCCATCAAATTTCAGAACTGTCAGATTCATGAACTTCTGCAAAAGAGAAAAGGGAAAACAAATAAGAACCAACTGAATAATCTTCGAATGATCTTGGAAATGAAGCCATTACACATGCCTTTGATATGGTTGCTAACTCAAGTGATGTAAAGCAACTTCTGGGTAATTTGCATATGGCAAGTTTGTTCGGATGAAAATCAGTTGGTAAATCCTGTAATGGATATGTCCACCATTCTAATACTCTTAAACTATTTGGAAGATATGCTGGACCTTTTGAAAAATGAGAGTTTCTAATAATTAGTGTTTTCAGGTTTTTCATCTTCTTAAAGGCCCCTCCATCCCATTCTACAAATACTTCTTCATCTTCTTCAAATAAGGGGAAATCAAAACAGATGATTTCAATCTCACTGGTCCCCTGTTAGAACAAAAGGCACAAAAAACACAAACACAGCAGTTATGTGAGCATACATACAATAGCCAAAGAAAGAAATCAAGGTTAAAAATTTAAGAAAAAGTCATCCATGTCAGTCTTACTGTATTTTCTGCTAAAACTTGAATTATATCTTTATGGAACCATAACCTCCTGCGTTTCCCAAGCTCTTTGGGTGATTCTTGGCGATCAATTTCCTTGCCCATAACCTCTATCAATTCATGAAGTGTCACACAGCCATTCTTAATTTTTATGAGAGATTTATCCACCAACACTCCTATGTCATATTTCATGCAAACACCATAATGAGCACCAAGAATATCTTCAACCTCTTCAAATTCATATCCTTTCAAGCAGCAAGCGATGTCAAGAAAAATTCTCTGTTGATTCTCCTCTAAAGCATTGTAGCTCACCTTAAGTATTTCTTGGATCCTTTTGTTAGGGATTTTCTTGAACTGATCTAATGCAGATTCCCATTCTCTTATGCCTTTTCCAAACAACAAGGAACCTATTACTTCCAAAGCTAGTGGAAGGCCAGAAGCATAAGCCACTGCTTGGTTTGAAATGTCCTTGTAACTTGGATCAACTTTGTCATCTTTAAAAGCATTCCAACTAAGCAATTCAAGTGCTTCTTCCTCGTTTAAATCCTCTATCTCATATTTTCCATCAACTCCCTGAAGCAGATGTTTGTCCCTAGTTGTTATGATGACTCTACTTCCAGAACCAAACCAATTAGGCACTCCAACAGTTGCTCGCACTTGTTCTAGTTTGTCAACATCGTCAAGAATCAAAAGAACCTTCTTTCGGTGGAGCCTATGCTTTATTATTGAAATTCCTTTACTTACACTTCCTATCTTAATATCCTTCTCTCCAACTATTTCAGAAAGAAGCATCTCTTGGAGATGTACTAACCCGTGTTTAACAGCGTTTTCTCTCACACCATCAAGAAAACATAAACCTTCAAATTGGTCTGCAATGGAATTGTAAACTGCTCGAGCTAGTGTTGTCTTCCCCATTCCGCCTATTCCATATATCCCTACAATGTGGACTCCAGAATCAGATCCAAATTGAAGAAGTGACTTCACTTTTTGCACTCGACACTCCATCCCAACGGGGTAATCTGCAACATGCAAAGGTCTGCGGTTTATCTTGTTGGAGACCTCTTTAACTATCTTCCCTATAAACTCGTGTTCATATTCATTTCTGTCCAATCAAAGAAGCTTTTGTGAAGTCATGCCAAAATCATCATATCCATGTTTTGAAAAATGATAATTACATCACTGGAACTCAGATTGCAAGGCATACAATGAACTAGTTTAATTTGTATATGCAAGGACAAAACTTACATTAGTCTCACAGGTGCTGTTAGTATAAAAAGTTGTAAAATTGCAGTTCAATAAAAACACATGTTTGCATGAATTTTAAGACATGTATTATAAAAGTCACTTACCCGTATGATAAAACTTACCCATGTGCCAAATGTTTGTAATTTGATGATGATGGTGTAAAAATCTTCTCAATTCATAGAGTATTTACTTAAAACTAAATAACCTGTAAAACATGACCATAGTATGATCCTTCCGACCAATCTCTCAGCGACATGACATGTCAGATAGATATTGGTCGGATGGACACACATGATTGTCCGAGGAGAGAAGTAGCATACCCAAGTTTGTAATGCTTGCCGGACAGACAAGCTGCTTGGTTAAGAGCCATCTTCCATTTTTGCAACCTGCCCATGTTATCATTGAGGCTTTGGTTGCTGCTTTTGAACCTTTCCTGGTGCATGGCCAAAGCTTCTGCATAACTCCCAGACTGGCCTCGAACATGCGAAGGGTGGACGTCGTAGAAAATGGGCAAAAGTAAACGACTCTTTTCCTTAACACAGTCAATGATTTTGACAAGTTCATCTAAGCAAAAGGAAGAAGATGCATAGTTCTTGGAGAACACAACTATGGCCATCCTAGACTGTTTAATGGCTTCGATAAGTGCTTCTCCGATTTCATCCCCTCTTTGAAGCTCCTCATCATCAATGAAGGCATGGATTCCCTTGTCACAAAGAGCTTTGTAGAGATTGCCAGTGAAACCGTAGCGAGTATCAGAGCCTCTGAAGCTGAGGAACACATCGTAGCTGAAGGATGATGACATGAGAAGAAGACGAGTCTGCTGCAAACTAAGAGAATCAAACAACTAAATGGTAGTACTAATCTTGTTCTAGTCAGGGGCGGAGGTTGGAAGGTGCAGCGGGTGCCACGGGCCACGGCCCCCAATTCTTTTAATTTTTTTTCATTATTTTATATTTAATTTTTTTTAAATTATATAAATTTTTTAAATTTTTAAATTTTTTTAAATTATTTTTATTTTTTAAATTAAATAATATTATATTCAAAATTAATAAAAATTAAATTAAGTATTTTTTATTTATTTTATAAAGTACAATAATAAATAATAAAACGTAAAATTAAATATATAAAAAAACAAAATTATTAAGATATTTTTTATTTTCTTTTCTACTGTTTTTTGAGTTTCTCTATATTATATTCTTCTTTCATATTTATTTATTTATTTTACTAAAAAAAGTTAGATGTAAACTCAATATTTTTATTATCATTTTTTTTCATATGTTCTCTTCCATTATTAAGTAAATAAATAAGGTAATTTTCTCTCGTCTCACCTGATCGTTCTCAACTTTTGATTAGATTATGATAAATTATTTTTCAGTCTTAAAATTATTTTTTAAATAGGTATATTAATGAAAAACAAATGAATAAATTTAGTTTTTAAAATTGATAGAGAAATTACGGGTGAAGATGAAAACATGATAATATGGTTGTTTATCGTATAACAATGAAATGAAAGCTTACGAGTTTTTTTTGAATCAAATGCACGTTAATAAAATGGAAGATGAACATTTTGTAGATAATATGATTATTTACATCGAAAAAAGTTAACTGAAAAATTTAATTATAATTCAATTATCGTGAGTTCAAAAATATGAAAAAATGATAGATATTCATTTATATATGTGTAATTTCTTTTATAATTATAAATATACTAGATTATGTATTCATTTTTATTGAATTAGTCATAATAATATTAAATATATAAATTTTGAGTATATTATTTTGACTCCTCAAAAATTATAAATTATGATAAAGATTTGTCATTGATTCTAGTGATTTTCATTATCAGAAATCATCGAAAAGGAACATGTTGCCACATGAATTCAAATATTATGACTCACAATTGCTTATGTGTTACCTCAATAAGAAGATGGATAATTATATTTTCTTTTATTCAATTTTAATTTTTTTTAAGGGTAACATACAATTATCTAAGAGTCATCGAAATAAAAAATTAAAAAGTGAGTAAAAAAAAAGTCAAAATATCATTATTAAGATAGTATATAAGAAATAGTATATAAGAAAAACAAAGGATAAAATTCTAAGACTTTTCTTATGTGTACTTACCTTACTACTTATAATAAATATAATAACGTGGATATTTAAATTAATAAAAACAATAATATTATATTGTTATAATAAGATCATCAAATTGTGTGTAAAAATTTTCAAACCTTTTGTTATTCAAAACTTGAACTAAATATACTTACAAAAATGCAAACACCGACTTCATATCTTTCTAAGACATCAAGGAAACTCGTTGATCAAAACACCATGACACACCAAAAAAGAATCATTCTCCAACCAAATCCTTTGAAAGCCCTCCTTCCAAGCATGTTTTAATGCATAAATGGTTTCCATAAATTCAGCATAAATGGAGGTTTATACTCCTAAAAAAGCTGAAAAATTATCCATCTATTCACCTTAACTTCCTCTAAAGTTACTAGTATATGAAGCTAAATCAAGCCAATCCCTAATTGCACCATTAGTATTCACTTTAAACCAATTGGCAAATGAAATTTGTCATATTACTTCCATACATAAAACTACCCCCTACTTGTCCTAGTTTGAATATTGAAAAATTTTAGCACAAAAAAAATCATAGACAATATTACTCATATGCTTTATAGATTTATTTTCAGTCATTTGCACACTTTAATTTGAAAAATAGTAGAAGGAATTGCAATTGAATTCTGAAACCTACTATGATTTCTCATCATCCAAATAATTATAGTAATGACAACCACTTTAATCACTTTAAGCAAAGAAGTACAATGAGACTTTATAAACTGAACAATTAAGTCCAAAGAAGAGAACTGCAAATCCTGGAAAAATTTCCTTCAAGTAATGCCACAACCGTATAATAATAGAACAATAAAAGAACAAATGAGAGAAAAATCATTATTACCACACAAAGAACACATAATACATAAAATCACTCCTTTTTTTAACCTCAAAATCAAAATGTAAACGACCATACAACAATTTGCAAAGAACCAAGGTTATAGCTCGTAGTACTTCATCCAACTAAATCAAGTTCCCCCGATCCGTACATTTCATACAATAAGAGTAAAAAATTGCGACAACTTATTGAGAAATAACATTAGTATCTTACATTGTCATCCTCATTAACCATTAAAGAAGAATAATCACATAAACTGCTAACAAAAGAAGGAAAGTTCCAGTGAGCATCTGTCCAGGCTGACCTAGCAACATTGTATAACCTTACTCTGTCAAAATAAGGAATTCTAGCCAATTTAGATATGTAAATGTCAACACACCACTCATTCGAAAGATTAATACAATCACCCTTACCTAGTGTCTAAAAAGTATTTTCAATAACATCATATGCATCTTAATACTATGTTAAATTGATGACGACTTAAATAACATAAATTTTTTATACTTAGACTTATGAAATCGAATACGCATGAATTCAATTCAAGTCATTTTGCCATAAGCAAACTCCTTAGATAAACGTAGCAGATAGACTTTTTTCTCCAACTGAATATTAGTAGCCAACAAACCATTATTCACCTTAGCGCCACATAAGATAGATCATTTAACAATAAGCAATCCCCATTGTTATGTATCTTCAGTGCAAAAAAAATTTTGAATCCATTCTTCCACCTGAAGTAAGAAGCTTAATAGATCATTTGTGAACCTAGAAGCTATCAGACAATAAGCCAACAATTACCAAATTTACTATCTGAATTTTTCTCATCATACTAAGCAATTTCCCTTTCCAAGAAGCAAATTTATTACGAATCTTATCCCCCCACAAAAATTGGCACACCCAAATACATAAAAGGAAGAGATCCTTAATTACAAAAGAGAAGTCTCTTGAGATGTCTAACAAAAGAAGTAGAAGCGTCAGTTATGTCAAAGTGACTTTTAACAGGAATCACCTATTAACCTGAAAAGGTTTCATATTCATGCAAGAAAAATTTTAAATATTAAAGGGTACTAGTACCTCTCTATAGAATACAAATATATCATCAGCATAAAAAATATGAGAAAGAAATTGTATTTCCCGAGGACCAACCATGGAAAACATAAGTTTTTTAGAAATAAGATCTGATATGCACATATTCAAAACATCATTAACAAAACAAAAACGTAAAGGAGAGAGAAAATCTCCCTAACTAACCCCTCTACCACAAGTGAAATAATCAGCTAAATTATCATTAACTCAAGAACAAATTACAAGATACGAAGAATCTCACATTAAAAAGCCTTGAACCAAAAACAACCCAAATATATGTAAAGAAAACACAATACAATCACTTCTCCCACCAATTTAAAACTCCAAAAAGAATACTAGGTAAAATTAACTAACATGGGGCATTTAAAGAATTTAAAAGTTAAAAATATAAGAAAGAATTACATTTTCGAAACAACTTGAACCTGGCGGAAAACATTTTGAAAAGTTGGGAGTCGTATTGTACAGTCACAACAATCTGAGTGAACAATTCGTATGAGCAAACAAGTCCACAATCACAAAGTTTCTGAAAATAAATACAAGATTCAAATTCGTCTCAATAGATAAAAACGAAAAAAAATTGAAAAACAAAAACTGTCTAAAATTTCCAACAAATATGTCTCTTATTTATATTTTAGAAAACGTTTGTAATGTGTGTATTTTATTTACTAAATTCACTAGTCTAACTATTTTTAAATGGATTGATGTAATTTTTAATTTGAAAAATATGTAACGTTTTTTTTTTGTAATTTTGTAACAATAAAAACTATAGTTAATTTAAGAGTACAAGGGATTAATTTCATATGTTTTTAATAATTGAAAGAAAAGAATTACGAATTTAAATGTATAAACCAAACAATGAGTTTCATAAAAAAATATTAAAAACATTTTATTTATATTTATAATTTTTTATTATTAAAATTTTCAGTAATTTACATGGTTGTACTTGTATTCACTATTGTGAGATAAGAAATAAAATTACAAATACAATATGTACAATATATACGCTTATTCGTATGTCCCTTATTTATATTTTAGAAAACGATTGTAATATATATTGTAATATATATATATATATATATATATATATATATATATATATATATATATATATATATATATATATATATATATTCCATTTAAATAGAACAATCTACTAAATAAAGCATTGCATAATTATAGGAATAAAAGAGTCATCAGATAAACAATACACATAAGGATTTACAATTACAATCATCCGAGAAGTACTTAAAAGAAATTGAGGCATATCTATCATACATGCCTTTAACAAAACATAATCCACAGGGTTCAGCAGTTATACAAAAGCAAAACTTCTAGAGCAAGGAATGACAAAAGGCACTAAGGCCATAAAACTGCTCCCAAAAACCAAAGGTGACAAGGCCCACTACACTTCCGTTGCGCTGTTACCATCAGGTCCACCTTCAACATTTTTCCCATTTGCTCCCACCAACAAGGTGATCATCACAAAAGAGAAAACAAGACAAGCACAACACGAAGATAAAAGGGTAAGTTAGTGTAAAATATCTTTAACAAATTATAGAGCGTGTACAAGGCAAAGCAAGTTATTAACAATTAAATACAAAACACTCAGATCATGTGAGAACAATCAAATGCAAGTTACTACGACTCGATATCCGGATCATACTCTTGATATATAATTCTAAAGGAAGTATGCATCTGTGTTGGTTTCTAAACTCTGCAGAGTCTAGACGCAAGGAGTTATCACCCAACCACACACAGGGTTAATCCTCTATTGTCTTAGGCCCAATATGTCCCAAGACTAGGACCTCCTGCCACTCTCACCACATTAATCATTCTGCTCTATGTGAGCGTCAACAATTATTAGAGTTCAGGATACCCTCCTTTATCTAGACATCTCCTATATCAAGATATACACTAGGCATATATATATATA
>Ga0214545_1000400_pt1 | contig 67256 bp, 54 predicted proteins | sample CNSS4metaG_FD_160064 | JGI IMG/M metagenome (GOLD analysis project Ga0214545, IMG submission 160064) | Root nodule microbial communities from cowpea collected in UCLA plant growth center, Los Angeles, California, USA - CNSS4 | ecosystem: Host-associated > Plants > Roots > Nodule | place: USA... | reverse complement strand
ATTCATCTAACCTCAGAATCCAGTTAAGAAATTACAGTGGAATCAACCCTTAAAGCTTAGCCCTCCATGGCTTTGATGGAATACATGATAATATATAATGAAGGAAAGAAAATAAAAGAAAAGAGAGGATGAGAGATGTGATGGATGACGGTGTCTGCCAAAACCAGAGAGTTCTCAGCTGTCTAAGTTGTCAGTCCTGCTTCTGCTCCCTTAAGTCTCTTTATATAGGCTTCAACTGGACTTTGGGCTTTATCTGTCAGTTGCTAAAATCTTTTATTTTTATTTAATTAATTAGCAACTTAATTCCTGTCCAATTTCCAATTCTGCCCCTCTTATTTAACCATTTTTGCAGTTTTGACCAGAGTTGACTGCTGACTTTGACCAGTTGACCAGTGTTGACCAGTTTGACTGTCTAATAGCAGCCTGACACGTGGCGCAGAGTGCACTTTCTCTCTCTAGACTAGGGTTTCATGCGTTTAGGGTTTCATGGAGGCTTGTGGATGACGGCGCGGCTGCTCCTCCTTCTCCGGCGAACTCTTCTTCTCTGATCTGGTTCATGGTGTGCGACAATAGTGGCGCATTGCGGTTTGGCTCGCGTGAGAATCTGCTTGTGCAGTGATGGTGTTTTGCGATAGTGATGGAACACGAGATGGTGGTGCGTGGTGAAGTGGCGCGCTCGTTGCTGCTGCGCGGTGGCTGACGGAGATGGCATCGCGATGATGGTGGTCGAATTTCCGGCGAGTTGTGCTGCTGCGATGGCTGCGGAACGCGGTTGCAGGGGCGCGATGGAGGTGCATTGCGTCGCGGTGGCTGCTTGTGCGAACGGTGCTCGTCGCGGTGGTCGGAGGAATAGGTGCCAGAGATGGTGTGAAATTGCTACAGGTTGGTGGTGTGTCGCGGTGGTCGACGAGAAGATGGCGGCGGCGGCTGCCATGGTGTTGGAAGGAGAGGAGAAAATTAGGGTTAGGGTTTCACTTTGGTAGATGGTGACGTGGCAAGATTTGATTGGTCAATTTGGTGAGTGGAGGATTATGACACGTGTCAGATTATGGTTGGCCTGATTTGAAAGGTGGGGATTGCCACATGGCATAATCTGGTTGAATGGAGTTTAAGTGGTAGGAGGGGTGCAACTTAGTAAAATCTGGGGGTGCAGAACAGGTTTTTGGTGGTCCACTTTAGCTCCTGATTTATTCTTTTCCAGAATTTCCTGATTTTGGACTTATTTTGTAACTTTGAATATTTTAAATCCACACTATTAATTGACCAAAAATAAAACTCAGCTGCATTAACAAACGTTAGAATATCCAATAATATTTTATGCAACTAAAATCAATTTTTATGCCATTTTTACCAAACGTACTCAATAAATCCAATAATCACAAATCCTAATTAAATCAATCTTTAAGCACAGAAAATTCAATTAAATCCCCAAATTTAAATATTAAATGAGGGCAAAAATTTGAACTCATCACTTATCTGCACACAAAGCAATTATGAAGACATAACATCTAAGACAATCAGAGAAATGACAGTTGGTGGAGCATAACATAACCTTCCTGTTTTAGTTTAAATCTGAGGTTTTGAAAGATTCACAATCTTGAGACTTTGATGTGGCTGGTAAATGGATTGAAGTTTGATGTCGTAAGTTGTATAGGTTATGAAATTAATAATTGCACATTCTATACGAAGTCTTTGAATGATAAAAGCACAATACATAATACTGGAGTGAGTCTTGAAGCTTAATCGCTGCAATTTTCCACATTCAAAGATCAAAATCCTACATTTCAATCAATCACTTACTAAGGTATAATATAAGAGATATAAGAGGTTGGTTATACTATGTTTACTATTTCATTGTTCAAATGTAAGTGGATTGATAATACGAGTGGTGTCAAAATCGATGAATTGGGTATAACTCTAGTTGATTTTCGAAAGGTGGGTTATCGAGACAAGGCACATCAACCATATCAAGTTTTTTATGTAAAAGATCTTGTGTCTGAACATTGGTTTGTCGCTCTTCATGGCAAGCAACAAATTGATGTTAGTGAAGAGAATTTGAGTAATCTTCATATTACTGACACTTATCCATTTAAAACAACTATAAATTTTGATGAGGTTCCAATACTTGATGATGTACATGTAATTCAGGAAAATCACGATGAGGGAATATACATATGACAAATTTATAACTTTATGTTTGAATCTCAAATTTTTGTATAAATTTACGTGTTTTGTTAAATAATATGTTATTTGTTATTTTAAATGTTTGTTATTAATCTTTTGTGTTTATTTCTTTTAACAATAGATATATAGTTGACTATCAAAATTCATTAAGGAATGAAAGACTCACAACAAGACCCACTAGAGAAGCCACTAGATTGAGGTAACTCTTGATGAGACGAGCTAATGGTCAAAAGACACGTACATCCTGTCAATGTTTTGCACCGAAATTTAAAATCAAGCAATTTATTTATGAACAAAATGTGATCTAAAAAAATGTGACTTTGGGCTTGTTAGAACAGTGCTAGCACCACTCCCACGACGTTGTGCATGGTCTTCTCATGGATGATTCTGTCTATGTTGTTGTGGCAAACCTGAAAGCAAGAACCAGCCTGAACCTCCTGTTCAGACGACATCTGTCACCCACGATGATCTGAGATCAAACGAAGAGGTAAGGAAGGTTTATTTTCTCAAGGTTTAATATTAAAATATATTTTTTCTTAAGTATTTATAATTAAATCTTTAACTAAGTTTTTGTATATTTCATTGAATATTAAATTATTTAATAGAAATAAATTCTTTTCAAGGGAAATAATATTTTGGAAAAACAAATTTTGCATAAATCTTAAACTAAATAAGGTTTTGAACGGAAAATTATAAAACCAGAAATATATGTTTAGTGAATCTTAAGTTATCTAATAGAAATAAATTATTTGTAAGCAGAATAATATTTAGGAAAAATAAAATACTGATTGTTAAATTATTTAATAAGAAGTAAATAATTTTTAAGTGAAATTCTATTTTGGAAAAAATTAATTTCCTATAATAATGCCCAAAAATATGTAATTTTAAATATTTATTAAACTTTTTTATATGTAACAAGGAAGACTCAATAATACAACAACTTCAAGCTCGGCTTGGGAGCGAGGAAGACCTGTTAAAATGACAAGTCCAAGCTCGGTTTGGGGCTCAGGAAGACCTATTAAAACGACAACTCCAAGCTCGACTTGGGGGTGGAAAACACTCGTTAAAGTGATGATTCTCGTAAATCCAAGACTTTTTCTTTTCAGCCTTTATGCCTCAGACACTATGGCTCAAGGTTAGGGCACTATGTACTGTCCTGGTTGTTTGGGACCCGACCTTATTAATGAAGATGGATAAGACATTCCAAAACGGATAAAGTCTATAGGTCTAGGAATTTAGCCTAAGTCCGTCCATCTACTAATTGATGTTTTATTAAAAGATATTATTGTATAGGAGATGAGATATTTGGTCAATCAGTTATTATTTTTATAACGACTTTGCCAAGAAATTAATTGTTAACTCCCACAATCAAAAGGAACTATTTTCTGACTTCAATACTCTTTATGACATCAGTTGTAACGTCCCAATTAAATGGATAAATCCAATTTGATAAAATGCCACATACATAAATATCCAGAGAGTACGGAAATTGGTATATAAAGGTACACAGTACCCCAAACTTATTCATAACAAAGAAAAGAGGCACCACACTGCCTAACATAAGTACAATAGTTCAAAAGTAGCACAAGTTCTTGTCCAGAACAAGAGAAAATCTAACTAATAAAACTCCTTTAGCTACGGGCCCCATAGTGAGCCCAATACCCGTCCATGACCATCAAGCCGCAGCATCCCTATTGTCATTACCACTGCCAAGGGTTCTCACATCTGCTCACATCAATAAAATCGATGATCATCGTAAAGGAGAAAAACCCACACACAAACATACAAGCAAGTAGAAGGGTAAGCTAGTGTAAAAGATTCTTATATCATAACACTCAACATTCAATCACATAGTCAAGCATAAATAACGCGAAACCACACATGAGATACCAAACCATTTAAGACTCCAAGACTAGACTATCCGGATACGCATAATTATGCACCGCCACGAAACCGTGGAATTATGTCCTAGCAGTGAGGCATCACCACGAGGCCTTCGCAGAATTACATCCTTACATGAGGCACAACCACGAGGTCTTCGTGGAATTACGTTCTGGCCTTGAGGCACCACCACGTTACCCTCGTGGAATTACGTCCTAATGTTGAGGCACCACCATGAACTCTCACCCCGAGGATTCATGGAATTAAGTCCAATAGATGAGGCACCACCAAGGACACCCATTAGAAGGGTCCATGGGATTACGTCCGTTAGATGAGGCAACACCAGGGACACCCATTAGAAGGGTCCATAGGATTACGTCCATTAGATGAGACACCACCATGAGCACTCACTTTGAAAGTCATGGGATTATGTCCTATCCATACCTTATCCATGTTTCACCAACCACTCATTAAGTTCTCGTACACATCAATCTCATGCCAATATGTATATATATATATATATACTCAACTAACCAAGCGTATATCACACCAAGCTCATGCCAAACACATCAACTTCCAGCCCCAATATAACATATAGAGTACATATAGGATCATGCTTTGAACTGGTTAAGTACCCATCAACCAATCGTGTGAAACATACATTTATACTCTTAACTCTGCCAATCTCGCTCAAGCTAAAGAGCCCTCGCTCAGGTGAGAGGGACCCCTCGCCCAAGCTATCTGCTCTCGCCTAGGCGAGACTGAAACAGGAAGCACGTCGAGGTCTCGCTCAAGCTAGCCCAACTCGCTCAGGCGAGACTACTCTCGCTCAGGCGAGTGGCCTTCGCTTAAGCGAGCCCTCGAAATAGAAAGGGGGTGAGCTGTTGCTGCTCTCGCTCAGGCGAGAACTCTTCGCTTAAGCGAGAGCTTTCGTTTTGAGCGACCAACCCGTTCGCCTAAGCGAGTTCAACAGAGCTCACTACTCTATCGCGTGCATAAACATATTTGCATCATAAGCCTTAGCTTCCCTTCCTTGATTGTTGACGAATTCTTTTTGATTCACTTATAATTCATTACTCCAATCACCTTTAGATTATTACACCACTACAAAAAATTAAAATAGATAATTAAATAGTGATTGAAATGATGAGTTAAATGTGGATAAAAATAAATAAGTCAAGTATCATTATGCAAGATAAAAATTAGAGTTTCAAAGTATAATGACTCTATTATTAAAGACAATTTAGAGTCTCTACCCGTTGGTTCGTATCTACCTAAATGGGATGATAAGATACGGTACAAATATAAGTGGTAGTCAACTATGACAGCTGAAAACAACTGAAATTTTCGTTTAGAATTGAAAATATCTTCTTCATCTATCTTCCCAAGTAGTTGAAACCCGTGCACAACAACAAATAGTCTCAAGAGAGCGTAGCAAAGAGTTAATCAAATTCACACGGCAACGATGAAAAGACCAGTAAGAATACCTATCGTCATCATTCTTCTACTTATACAAACTTGCACCGCCGCGCTCAGCTCCAACTGCCAAGCTTCCTCCTGCGGCAACATTCCCAACATAAGTTACCCCTTTCGACTCAGCAGTGACCCATCTCACTGCGGCGACGCCAGGTACCAATTGCAGTGTGAGAACAACACAACTCTTCTAGCCCTGTTTTCTGGTAAATACAGAGTCCAAGAAATCGATTACAAGAGATACAAAATCCGAGTGAGCGATGCGGAGGACGGTACCTGCTCCTCCATGCCTCGCTATTTCTTGCACTCCGGCAATTTTAGTAACGATCTCATCGGTCCTGGAAGGGATCCCCTGAAATTGGACCCATTTTTTCAACCGTCGATAGCGTATTTCAATTGCAGCGATCCAATCGCTGACGATCCAAGATATGTTGCTGTGGAAGCCAGGGGTTGCGACCTGAGAGGACACGTGTATGGTGTTGTTAGGGATTCGCGAAACGGTTTTGGTGTGAAGGACATCAAGGTTGGGTGCCAGCTGATGGTGGCTACTTTTGGTGGTGTGGGAGAGCACAAGTCCAACGGAGCAGTTTCGTATGGTGAAATCTTAAAAATGCTTTCACAGGGATTTGAGCTTTCTTGGTTGTATGTTATCTGTGAAAATCAATGCGGAAAGGGAATAGATTGCAGCGTTGTTGATGAATCCACAGATGAAGTTCGGTGTGGCCAGAAAGAATGCCGTTATATCTACGAACAACCTAACTCAGTCACATACCAATGCAGCGGCGGTAATGACACCTTTTTTCACTTCCTCTATGTGTCTATAATTGGTTAAATTGTTATTTTAGTTTGTTTCATTCATAAAAATATTGTTTTGCGTAATTATTTATAGCTATTAGTTAATAAAAGGAATTTTCTCTATAATAAATTTCGAAATGGGTTTTAGATTTAGCCCATTTTATTATGAAAATTTTCTTTATCACCACAGTCTATTTTATTAATTTTATTGTTTATATAAAAACTATTTACGATAAATTTAGTTATCCTTAAATATTTAATTATACTAAAATTTAATAAAAATGTTTATTATGTAATTATTTTTTCTAAATTATTTTTTAATAACTTTAATGAACATTTTAATAATTATTTTTATTTCAATAGTTGTTATATTGTCTAATTTTAAATTACATTTTTATTTTTTATTATTATTATAAAAAAAAAAAGTGATACACATGTGAACATATTGTGTTTATGTTCCCATTGATATTGATATAGACATGTGTTTTAATAATTGATTTAGTGGATCGGCCACTAGTCTACCTATGAAGTTGGACAGGACAACTTGTCAATTGAATACCGGTTCACCTAATTTGTGAATAGCTCCCACAAGTCAATCTGTCCAATTTATAATAATAATAATAATAATAATAATAATAATAATAATAATAATAATAATAATAATAATAATAATAATATAATAATAATAATAAAATTTCAAAAATTTATTTTATAACATTCATTTAAATAAACAAATTTATTAATAGAGAAAAGTATATTAATTAAATTTAGTCTACCTTTCATATAAATATAAATGTTTTTATTAATATTAGAAAAATTAAGTTTATAAGATATAGAAATGATGAAAACATATATTCTATTTTTTAGATGCTTAAAATCTTAACAAAATTATATTATAAAAAGAATTTTAATATAATTTTCTTAAAGAGTAGTGGTCCAATCAACTGTGCTCCGTATGGTCGGCTGAGTAGGCAAAGTAGCACTAAATGAAATGAAATTTCACCCCCATTATTTGATGATAGGTTAACAAGCTGGATAGTCTATCTTACATTGTTATCCATTCTTCTTTCTTTCACATTTTATGATGATATAATTAAATGAAAATTATAATATTCTCTCTTATAATTGAATAATTAAATTGAACTTTTTATTCACAAAATGATTAAAATAGAAGAAAAAATAATTTAGTTTTTGTATTTTCTTTATTTGGTAAGGAGACTTATTTGCATTTTAATATGTTTAATATTTTTTTATTTTTAGCACTCATGATATGTTAGGTATTTTTGTTTTATATACATCCACAACTTTTAGAGAGGGCTGGTATCATGTCACATAATTGAAGAGACCTCCCTCTTAAAAGTATTTGTATTCCTGTACATTCTTATTTTGTTGAGAGTAGCTTCATCACCATTGAATTAATCCTTCATTTTTTTTAGAAATAAATAAAATATAAATGGGAGCAAACTATATATTGAGAAATTAAATTTTTCAAAATGATTCAACTAAATTAAATATAGATTATATGATATTTTAAACAAAAATAAACTAAAAGAAATTATACAAATTGAATGAACTCTACGTTAGAGTGAATTCTAAACGACGACTTGTATTTATCAACACCAATCTATATTCGACGGGTGTTATTAAATATAGTTAAAAAATATGAAGGTCTTAAATATATAAATATATTCTGATTGGAAGTTTTAATTATAAAGTAAAATTATTCTGCACATGTGTTTATGTAAGATCTTACAAAATTCTCATAAATCTTCTTTTAGTTCCCTGAATTTCATTTTAATGTTTTTCAGGTAGTATTGCAGAAAACATAATTTCCGCAATAAGTAAGTTTCTATCCTTGTTTATTCTATTGTTCGGTTATTTTCCTTTATATATTTATACATAATCTAGTCCTTTACCTCCTTGTTCCTTAGATTCTACTGGTTTGGTTTTTATTCTTCCAGTTTGTTGACATCACAAAACTTTCTTGCAGTTTTATTTTGTATCGGTCTTTACAGAGGTAACTTTCTTTTCTTCCTATCATGTACCTTCGTTTCTATAATGATCACATTTATTATATTATTATCGCTGACAAGAAAACATTTATTATATTATTTAATACATTTTATCAAGATTAATTATATTTAAAATGTTGAAAACTATTTAAAGAGAACTAGTCTTTGTTTATCGTTCCATATAACCGTATTAAGTGTCATCTTGACCGTTTATACAGCGGTGCATGTACGTACTTTGACAGGGTCACTACTAAAAGAATTTATATTTTCTATTAATTTTGTTTTGAATTTTTTTTATAGAAAATATTTATAAATTGTTATAAAAAAAAATTGCAGGAAATTGCTGCTATTATTTTTGCAAAACATTTTGTATAAAACACTTTTCACAATAAATTTTGTAAAAAATATTTACGAATTTTATAATTTTGTAAAATAATTACTCACGAAGGAATTACATTCCAATTAAGATTCTTACAAAAAATAGTAAGAAAAAGTCTTTTCTTGCAATTCTTTTAAAAAATTTGCAAGAAAAATCTCATGTAATATAAGAGTTTTCAGTAGTGGGTTGAATGAGAAAATTAGTACTTTTTTCATTACATATTTCTTTTCCTTTGTGTATGATATGTGAGTGTGAGCTAGAGTGAGTGCCTTGAGTGAAGTGAGGTTATCAGTGTTAAGCGTTCCAACTCCAACATTGTGGTATTTAGAGCTAGGTTATAGAAGGAGTTGTGTGAAAGAGAGCATTATTGAGAGTGTGCATATGGCTGTTGTGGGTGTCATACCAAGGAGTCTTCTTGTTTTTTTCATGGGAAAGGATATGAAAATTGGTGTGTAAAGTTGAAGGCTATCTATGAGTTTCAAGAAGTGGATGAAATTGTGAAAAGAGGTTTCCAGGAACATGCTAAGAATGCCTCAGATGATCAAGAACAAACATACAAGGTGAATAAGAGACTAGATTTCAAGGCTAAGGTGTTGTTGTATCAATGCATCTCGGTAAATATTTTTCAGAAGATCTCACAAGCTGCCATTGCAAAGCAAGCTTGGGACATGTTGAAGAAGGCGTATGGGAATGCAGGAAAAACCAAAAAGGTGCCTTTGCAATCCTTGCGGAGACAATTTGAATTTCTCTCCATGACTGACCAAGAATCAATATTTGAAAATTTTAACAAGATTCAAGCACTTGTTAATTCTATGCTTGTGTATGATGAGGTTGTAGAAGACATGAAGATTGTGAAGAAGGTGGTTCGAATGTTAACTCCAAGTTTTTATCATATAATTGTTGCCATAGAAGAATCAAAAGATCTGGGTGCTATAACTGTTGAGGAATTGTAGAATCCTTTGGAGGCACATGAGTTGATAATCGTTAATAGAAAGAACAATGAGAAAATGGTAGAACAAATCGATCCATAGCCAAGCATAAGTGATGACCCTCATTTCACGTGGTGGCTGGAACAAGGAGGCTCCACGGCTTGGATGCAGCGGAAGAAAGTGCAGAAAGGTGTTTTCGGTGGTAGTGATGAAGGAACTCTAAGAAGGTTGGGTCAATCTTAAAGGAGGAAGGCTAGAGGAGATTCTTAAAGAAGCTTTTGCTATGTGACTCGAAGAATGTTTTATGGAATGATCTCAACAGCATAACATTGCACATTCAAGAATGATTTTACAAGAGGTGGAGGCTTTCATTTATAATAGAAGGCAAGCTCCAAATGCAAGCTAAATGTGCATCGAAATGGGTTGCAAATGTAAGCTAAAATTGGCGCCAAAATCTCCTAGATCCACAATTCTCGGATCATTAGCCACATGGCATGGTCACACTTACCTCATTTACAACATGTGCTAAATGTGCAACGCATAGACAAGCTAGCAACATTCTCAGCCTTGACTTTTGAATTTGGGCTTGAATGGATCCAATTTCAAAAGCTAGGTGAGTTATGATCCAATTTAAATCTACATTAATGGATTAGGACAAGCTCATCAAATCTTGATATGTTCCTTGACCCATGAAAATAGCATTTAAAGCCCATTGGGCTCTTGAAGTTTCGTCTCTTGTATTCTTCTCAGCTTGCTTCTAGTGATTGGGCCTATGGTTAGGCCCAAATCATCATCTCCTCCTTCTTGAAGAGGATTTGTCCTTAAATATAGAGGGTCATTATCTTCCTCATGCCCACCTGCAAAAGGAATTAAATCAGTCACATTAGCGATGGTATGCACTCCATATTCCTTAGGAAGGTCTAATTGATATGCATTGTTGTTGACCTTCCTTAGGATTTGGAAAGGACCATCTCCACAAGGGTTAAGTTTGGACTTCCTTCGTTTAAAAAACCTTTATTTTCTTAAATTATGTCAAACTAGATCCCCTTCATTAAAGATGACCTCTCTTCTCTCTTTAATATTATACTTAATGTCTCTCTCAGTTTGGTGTTGTATTTGTTGTCTAATCTTTTCATGCAAATCCTTGACAAAGTTAGACTTAGACACCCTTTCTTTATGAAAAAAAAAATCAAAGAAAGTAGGTAAAGGTACTAAATCCAAGGTGTCAAAGGATTAAACTCATATTGAACCTCAAAAGGAGAGATTTTAGTAGTTATATGAACTACTTTATTATATGCAAACTCTATATGGGGAAGGTACTCATCCCAAGATTTATGATTACCCTTCAAGTCACTCTCAATAATCTAGGCAATGATCTATGAACTACCTTTGTTTGCCCATCTATTTGTGGGTGACAAGTGGTAGAAAAATTCAACTTAGTCTCGATCTAAACTATAAGGTCCTCCTAAAGTGATTAAAGAATTTAGTATCCTTATCAAACACAATAGTGCATGGTAATCCATGAAGTTTAACCACATCTCTAAAGAAGAACTTTGCTATATGACTTGTATCATCTATCTTGTGGCATAGTATAAAATGAGCCATTTTACTAAAGCGGTCCACCACCACAAATTTAAAATCAAACACCCTAGCAGTTCTTAGAAGTCCTAGGACGAAGTCCATGCTTATGTTCTCCCAAGGGGTAGAACCAAGAGGAAAATGAGTATAAATACCATGAGACATTGATTTTGACTTTGCTTATATGTAATACACTTATAGCAATGCCTTTGGAAATTCCTCTTCATATGGGGCCAAAAGAATTTTTCCTTAAGGATACTTAGAGTCTTATCTACCCCAAAATGTCTCATAAGTGCTCCTTCATGCATTTCTTCAATTAGGAGTTTTCTATGTGAACCTTGGGAAATGCAAACCTTTCCTTCTTTAAACAAATAACCCCCATTCATCAATGTGATCAAATCCAAGAATTTGGGCTCCAAGTTTTGCAAAAAGTGTGTGCCTTCTTGACAAAACATCAGCCACTATATTTGTTTTGCCCTTCTTGTGTTTGATTACATAGGGAAATTGCTCAAGATACTTTATCCATTTAACATGCCTTTTGTTGAGCTTATGTTGACTCTTCAAATACTTAAGTGACTTATGGTCACTGTGAATGACAAATTCCTTGACAACAAGATAATGCTCATAAGGTTGAAGGGCCCTCATAAGGACATACATTTCCTTGTCATATGTGGGATAATTGAGAGAAGCGCCATGTTTATTTTCACTAAAACATGCAATTGGATGACCTTCTTGCAATAATAATGCACCTATGCCAATTCCCAAGGCATCACATTCTAGTTCAAAGGTTTTTGCAAAGTGTGGCAAAGCTAGAATGGGTGCCTTGGTCAATCTTTCTTTTATTTATTGAAAAGCTTTTTCATGTTTTTCCACCAAACAAATGTTACATCTTTCTTCACTAAGTCATTGAGTGGTGAAGCTAGACTAGAGAAATTAGGAACAAACCTTCTATAAAAGTTTGTCAAACCATGGTAGCTCCTAATTTCTCCTACACTTTTGGAAGTAGCCCATTTTGGATGGCCTTGATTTTCTCAAGATCCATATGAACCCAACTTTTATTGACCACAAAACCTAAAAAGACAACACTATCAATACAAAAAAAATACAATTATCTATATTACCAAACAAATGATTAACCCTAAGAATGGAGAAGACTAACCTAAGATAACATACATGATCATGCAAACTCTTACTATACACTAAAATATCATCAAAATAAACTACAACAAATTTACCTATACAATCCCTTAAGACATGATTCATGAGTCGCATGAAGGTGCTTGGTGCATTAGTAAGGCCAAAAGGCATCACTAACCATGCATATAATCCAAACTTAGTCTTGAAAGAAATTTCCCACTTATCACCTTCTTTAATCCAAATTTGGTGATAACCAACCTTAAAATCAATTTTGGAAAATATTATGAACCATGCAATTCATCCAACATATAATCTAGCCTAGGGATTGGATGCCTCTACTTTATTGTAATATTATTGATGGCTCTACATTCATACCAAATTCTCCACTCTCCATCTTTCTTAGGAACTAATAAAACTTGCAAAGCGCAGGGGCTAAGATCTTTTTAATCCAACCCTTATCCAACAAGTCTTCTACATAAGCATTTATCTTCTTTGTGACTACACGTAAGGGATATCTTCAACATATAACTCACACTGATTTGTTACACCTATGTAACTATGATCTGCTAAAGGATCTACAACAACACATGACGCTTTGGTGCTCATTTGAACAACCTTAGAAAATGTATAAGTTGTTCCCTGAGTTTCGACTAAGAATGAGCAAGGGACTATAAATTCTCATCAATCTCTTGCTTCAAGGATTGCCAAATTTGATTATGTTTTTTTTAAACTACATATCAATTTTATGTAAGGCATCCTGAGTGCAAGATTTGAGAGTTCTTAATGGTGGTGGGCTGAAGTAATCTCAAAGTCCCCATGCCGCACCAGTTTTGCGCACACATCTTGGGCTCTTCGATCTTACTTTGACCATCATCAAAATATCATCTCGACCACGAAGAATAAATGAGCCTTATGTGCAAACTAAGAAGTCATTTTTCTGATCTGGTGTGAGCAACCTTTCACATCACATAGTGAGGAAAATGATATAAAAGGGTAGTAAACTCTAGCCTTGTTGCCTCTGTTTATGCCTTCTCGAGGCAATCCTCTAACAAAGTATACACCCTCATGATAGTAAGTGGGGTGTATCATTTAGTTTTTGTCGTTCTTGGGCAGCCAATCTCTTTTCCTACAACACAAAATAAAAAATGAGACAAGAAAAAGTGTAAATATAAATTTGTTTCACTATAACAATTGTAAAAAACTAACTTGCTAAAAATCATCAAACCAACTAACATGAAATTGCATCAAATCCTCCTAGTTGATCTAGTACTTGACACAGGGACTATATTGATCTTTAAGCTTTCTAAATACATATTCTTGTGTTAAGAAATTCTTAAAGTCACTCAATTTGGTGGCAATGGCAGATAAGATCATATTTCTTACAACCTTCATGTTGGGAATGTCAAAATTTTGTTGTACAAACAAACATTAATCAATTTCATATAAATGTAGATTAATAATGAAATTAACTAATATGATGTTAACATATATGAATATCCTACCATATGAGGTTCTACTTTGCCTTTTCAACCTCATCCCATGTAGGAATGGCAACAGAAACATATCATCAAGTTATAAGTCCCAAATAGCCACTAAACTTAGCATCATTTGGACATGACAACTTACCCCAATGAGTATCCATGTCAACCCGTAGTTATATGAGGCAACTAGGTCACAAAGCTTTTTTTGCTTTTCAATCTATAGTCTGTCATAATTGAAAAATAACGATCTAAACTATGTTTTTTCCAATATATTTTTTAAAATGTACAATGTACAAATTACCTATAATTTAATCTAATATTTAAAACAAACTAATGACTTAGTTCTGAATTCACTCCTACAAACTAAAATATTAATTAGTCGTTATAATTTTTACTATTCTTATATTTTTAATTTTAATTTTAAGCATTCAATAATTAAATTTAAGCAATTGAAATTTAATTAAATATTCAAAATTTAAATAACATAGACTAGGATGAATAAATATAATAAAATGGAAATATTCATATGTTCCCATGATTGAGATCCCTAAAAACAATGGCAATATCATGTTTAAAAACAAAATGGATGTTTAAATTGCTTACCTCATTGAAGAATCCAACCATTTAATGACATCAAAGTTTGGTCCCCAAAGTTAAAGGAATAAGAAAGGATAAAATTTTAGTTGAAACCTACAAGAAAGATATTATGAAGGACTTTAAGGTCGGGAGATCTAGTCTATCAATGAGTTTAGTTAATTGTATAAAAGATCATAACACTACCTTCAATTCAAAAATCTAAGTCAATGATTTTTGTGAATCTTTCTCTTTAGATATTGCCAATCTCACTCATCTTCCAACTCTAATCATCTTCTCATAAGTGAGTCCTTTCTCCCACATTTGAACAATTTAATTGATGCATAATTTTAACATTGTTGTGAATAGTTGTTATTAATTGTAAACATTCTGACATAATGATAAAAATAAGAAATATTTTTCAACACAACTATAATAAATTTTTTAACCATGCAGGATTGATGCAAATTTTTGGCTTGAATAAAGCTACAGGATATGATGGTGATATCGTAGCTGCCATGGGAACAAGTGTCGGAAGGTATATCTTTCCGTACTTTATAATACGATTTATATTTGGTGTGGTAGCTTTTGTTGTGTTGTTAATATATAAATGGGGAAAAAGACATAAATCAAAGTATGAAAATATTGAAACTTTTCTACAAGAAAACACCCTCGCTCCAATAAGGTACTCATATAAAGAAATACAACACATGACTAGGGGTTTTAAGGAAAAGCTAGGTCAAGGTGGATTTGGCTTGGTATACAAAGGAAAGTTGCGTAGTGGGTCATTTGTTGCGATAAAGATATTGAGTAAATCAAAGTCTAATGGACAAGATTTCATTAGTGAAGTTGGTACTATTGGAAGAATACATCATACAAATGTGGTGCGACTTATTGGATTTTGTGTTGAATCATCAAATCATGCTCTTGTTTATGAATTCATGCCTAATGGTTCTCTTGATAAATATATTTTTTCCAAGCAAGATGTTATCTCTTTAACTCATAGACAAATATATGAGATATCTCTTGGAGTGGCTCGTGGTATTGCTTATTTGCATGAAGGTTGTGACATTCAAATTTTGCATTTTGATATCAAGCCACATAACATCCTTTTGGACGAAAACTTTGTCCCAAAGGTTTCAGACTTTGGCTTGGCAAGACTTTATCCTACAGACAAAAGCATTATCACTTTGACTGATGTTAGGGGAACACTTGGATACATGGCACCCGAGTTATTTTATCATAATTTGGGAGGAGTATCATACAAGGCAGATGTTTATAGTTTTGGGATGCTTTTGATGGAAATGGCAAATAAGAAAAGAAATTTTAATGCACATGCAAATGATTCAAGTGAGTTTTTTTTCCCTCTTTGGATATATGATCAATTGAGTGAAGAAAATGAGATAGAAGGAGAAAGTGGTACCAAGCAAGAATACAAAGATGAGATAAAGAAGATGTTTTTAATAGCATTATGGTGTATACAATTAAAGTCAAGTGATCGTCCTCCCATGAACAAAGTAGTGGAGATGTTGGAAGGAGAACTTGAGAATATTGAAATGCCTCCAAAACCTTCCCTCTTTCATATAAATGATCACAAAAATAAATCCTATGAAACCTCTTCAAATGATGACAGTGGATGGACAAGTTATACCGAGGAAAGCATTGTTCATACTTCTTCTGAATATTCTACTTGATATTTGTAATGATTAATAAATACATTAATTCGATGCATGATGTTTCTTTTAAAAGACATTGATTACTTATTTTATTTTTGCAATTTAAAGTTGATTTAACAAGTGAAGATCTCACGTTCTAAGTAGTATTACGGATGTAAATATAACATACATTTTACTGATTCAAAAGTAATTTAAAAAATAAAAATAAATAGTAACTATCTGTTTTGTTTGTTAATTGTCCAAGTCACCAAATACATGATTTATACTAACTTTCTACTATGCAAGAAAAATAAATTTAAATGAAAGAAGTTCTTATCATACCAATTGAAAATATCTTTGTATTCGTTGATTAGATTTTAAGTTATCGTTTTTCTGACAAGTTCTTTGAATATACTTACCAACAACATTATATTTTGTTATACTCATCTTTTTTGTTAATTATAGCAGCTATAACAGCCATTTTGAATAAGCGTTAACCTTCATTTGCTGTACGACCACTTTCATCTAACTCATGGAATTATATATTGAAAAAAATATCTTTTCATAACTTATTTTCAGAGTATACTAGTGTTTTCAATAACATAAATATATTTTGAAACTAACAAAGCGGGATAAAAAATATATAAACGAAAGTAAAAAATTAATGTGGGAAACACTTACAAAAATAACTTTAAATTCGAGATGAAATCATAATATGGATAGAAATTTATTATTGCGGTACATTATGAGGAAATTTTGATACAAATGAAAGCCATGGATCAATATATATATATATATATATATATATATATATATATATATATATATATATATATATATATATATATATGTGTGTGTGTGTGATGCAAAGATGTCGTTTGATTCATAATAATCCTTTTGATTAAACTCTTGCGCATTATTAGTTCAGATGGTTTTAATAGATTTGTTAAATTGATTACGAACGTAAGCAAGGAAATTAGAAATAAGATTTCTAGCTTCGGTCTTGTTTTTCATGAGATCCAACCATGTGTGTCTACTACAGTCATCTACTATGGTGAGGAAGTATTTATGACCATGTATGGAAGCTCAACTAATAGGACTCCCTATGTCCATGTGAACATGATCAAAAGTATTTTTAGCGTGCGAAAAACTTTGAGGAAACTTAAGCTTTCGTTGTTTTCCCAGCCAACAATATTCACAGCTTTCATTGTTCGTATAAGGAATATCACTATAATTTTTACTTATCTTGTTGTCTGATGGATGGTCGAACCTTTGATGCCATAGACTCGGGTTTTGTCGAATGCAATTAACATTTAATTTCCTCGCTTGACTATGCACGAACCCACTAGAATCAAAGTGTTAGGATATACGAAACAAGCCTCCATTCAAATTTGCATGACTAGTCATCCTCGATGATCTCTCCTCCTGTATCTGACAAAAGGAACGAGAGAAAAGAAGCTTACAATTGGACGTACTCATGAGTTTATGTGTGGAGATGATGTTCAGAGTAAATTCAGGAATGTACAAAAGATTGTAAATAATAAGATTTTCATTCAAGATCATAGTCCCAACACATTGAGTAATAACGTGATGATTATTTGGTAAAGAAACATACAAAGGCTTTATTTCATAAAAGTTTATGTAAGAAGATCTTGAATGTAAGATCCTAGGAAATTAATTAAATAAATAAATAAATAATTTATAAATGTGGGTAGTGAGAGTTTTTATGACAATTGATGTTAGTTTGTATGATGTAGAATAGTACTAGCTCAAATGGTTGAGAGTACTTGATTATGTTGATTATTTAATGGATTATTATTTTAATAATAATATGCTTGATCATGATGAGTGATAATATAATCCTAGATTTATAGGAATTATCATGAAACATGAATTGGTTGTGCACTTACTTTGGAGATTGAATGGTTGTGTGTTTGAATCTTGACCTATGCAAAATAAATTTCTTTTTGCCAAAATTCTTTTTGGCATGAATGTGAAAGGCCAGAAACACTAGCTGACAAGGGGGTAGCCAAGAGGGATGGAAAAACAACCAGTAATTAATCTTGAATGGCAATTAAACACATTTTTATGGCAATTTCGTTTTTGGCCATTAAGCACCATTAAGGTAGAGTTAAGAGACTCATTGAGGAAGAAATAAAGGGTTTTGAGACTGCCAAGAGTGAGTGCAGTAAGGAGAATGTGTTTTGGACCATTTAGAGAGGCTAGCAAGGAATGAGAGCAAGCTTGGAAAGGATACAAGTGCTAGAATCGTTGTGGTGCACAAGGACGTGAGAGATTCCAAGATTTAAGCAAGGAATCCATGTTAGGGGAGCTAAACTCGAGTTTGATTGTGTTTATAGTATTTTCGTATATTGCATGAATTGTTGTTATTAATTTTGTACTGTTGTATCGAATTCTACTAGTTTCTGGAAATTTCTCAGAAACCGCCTAGCGGGCCTTCAAAGCTACCAAGCGACTCTTCCCTTTTCTGTGCAAATTATGGATTCCTGATGAGGAACCGCCTGGCGGCATGAACTACCCGCCAAGCAACGCATGCTTCCCAACATAGTTTTTTGGGTTTTTAGTTGAACGGCCTGGTGGTGATGAACACCCGCCAGGCGACGCTGGTCGATTTGGCATAATTTGATGTTTCTGAGTTCTGGGTTGATTCAGATTGGAGAAAAATGGATCCTTGTTTGATAATCGGAAGTTGGAGATTCATAATAGACGAATTTTGAGTTGAATTGAGGTAGTTGAGGAAATTGATATGAATGCCTTTTTGGATTGGGAACGATTGAGGATTTAGAAGTTAGGAGTGATTGATGGCAGAATTATATAGAAAAATATGAATGTTTGCATTTTGAGTTTGTACTAAGTATAATTCGTGGAATGATTGTTGATTCCGGTCTGTGTAAATGATCATAGCAGTATGGGTTGCAGTTGTGGGTTTTCACAAGTGCAGGGACACTCTAGATTTTTCTCAAGAATGTAAGCACCGTTTCGCAGCACGTTGCTTACTACCAGGCACTAGGACGGTCAATAGTGACACTGTGTGGTTGGGAAGTGAATTAAGGGGTCGAAGTTTCCATTGGGTCAACCTATAGACTTAGTGAAATCAAAAATCACAAGAGGTATTAATTAGATATAACTTTAAAAAGGAAATTATGAGTAGTAAGGTTGTGGTGTGTAAGATAAAGTAATGTAAGTTGTGACCTCAAAATTGAGCGTAGCTTGACTGCATATCTAGGAATTTGGGGATAGGGTATCCTTTATGAAATTACTACTTGTATATGTATGAACTTTTACATAATTCAATGTTGATTAATTACACTTTAAAGTTCTTAGAACACTGATTAACAACACTATAAAATTATAGATTAAATATCCTTGAAACTTACATCACATTGAAACCCTTTCCAACACACACATCTTTATGTAGATTTGAAACGGTAGTTATCTTCTCTCACAGTCTTTCCATTAAGTTTGTTTATCGACCATTCATATTGATTCTTCTTTTATGTAGTTTTTTTTAAAAATTAATTAATAATGTTAGCCATTTTTTCTCTTTTATTTTCCCAATACATTTTTAGTGACTCTTTCGCAATATCTTATTTCAAAATCTCATGTCGGCGTGACTTTCATCTTCTTAGTTTGTATTCATTTCTAATGAAGGTTTTCTCTCCTCCTTTGAAAGCTATGTGTGGCTCTTTAATCACAAATCATATTTTATTTGACTTTCTCTAAACCATTTCACATAAATAGATGAGGTAGTCAAAATCGAGATTTAAATTATAAAATCTTAAGTGTAAGCATAAACGCAAAATATGATCCTATTATTGATTCTGACATCTTCACGCACATAATCACACTTTTACGTACATAAACGCACATTCATGTACATAAACATAATATAAATCATAATATTGATTCTAATAATCAATCATAAACTCATAAACAATATCTCATACCCATACTGATAATCATGTTGTAAATAGTAAACGAAAGCGTACCTGAATTGGCCATAACGATAATATTAGAGCACTCCTATATGCGTAGTGATCTTCCTCTTGCAGAGCACCTTGATTTCCCTTTGGTTTGATCTTCCTCCTGTAGAGCACCTTTATTTTCCTTTGGTTTTCTCTCTTGATGGAGATAGGGAGAAAGGAACAGGAAGAATACGTTATGACTCTCTATGTGTGCTCTCAAAAGGGGACCACGACCATTTATAAACTGAATTACTTAAGTTTTAGTATTTCTAATTTGACCCCTCATCAAATTAGAATTTACTAAGTGATCTCTACACAATATTTATTTTCATGGCATATGCCTTTAGTCAGATCACTTTATTATTTGGCTTTATAAATAATGGCCCTAACACATTTAATTATGTGTCATATATATGCATGACCCAAAATTACTAACAGTAACATCCTACATATTTATATAGTATTTACGAATCAAATCCCACGCAAAATTGTAATACAGTAGGATCGTAGGATTATCGAAAAAAAATCATAAAATAGTGTAAATCGTCATTTTTTTTATTGCACTACCTATTTATATTCTTTGGTGAATGATTAAAATTTTACATTGATATATATGTTGTCAGTCACATAACCAACTTTAATGTAATTAAATTGCATATTAATACAATTAAAATTCATTTCTCAATAAAAAATTAATACAATTAAAGTCCTGCAAGCAACACACCAAAACACTTCCCAATTAAAGATTAATACATTTATAATTTTCCAATTTTGTAGCCACAATTTTGTATAGATTGGAAGAAGCTTACTAACGTTAGTATTTATTAATTATAACGTTAGTATTTATTACTTCTCGTAGGATAAAATTAGCTTAATTTTTACTCTCAGTAAAATCGAATAATTATTTGATTGGTAAAGCATTACTTATTTTATTGGTTAAGTATTTATTGAAAAGTTATTAGTTTTGTAAACATAGTTTGATTAAGTATCGATAAAGGGATTGATTTTATTTCCATATATATTATATATGTTTAATTATATATATATATATATATATATATATGTTTTTATAAAAAGTGAAATCTACTATCTATGTTACAATCTTGATTATATTAACCCATCATGATCTTAATCATAATTTCAATTTTAACTACCTTGCACACATACATGGGTATTTTAGTATACGTTGGTCCATATCTATTTTTAAGTTTATCTCCATTTTCAAGGTTTTTTCAAATCAAATTGTGTTAGAATGACTTTAGAAAGTCAATTTAAAAAAAATGTATGCATATTGTTTATTGTTATTGTAGGTTCAGAACACTTATTTGTGGAACAACTATTAAAGATTTTCTATTATTTTGTTTTGTGTGTTTGCAAGTCTTATTTGGTAAGTTACATTATTATTATTTGTTCTTGATCAGAACTCTTCTTAGTCAGAACCAAGTTGTCTCAAAAGCCTTCTTTCCTTCGCCTTTCTCTTTTGGAACATGTCTCTAAGTAACTTCTGGATCGCACTCCGAGGTGGGGTACGGGCAGGCACTCCGACGCTCAAGTTAGTAATTTTTCAATAGAGCGTGTATATTAAGACTCAGTTGAGTTAATCGTGCTTACCTTCGAATACTATACCTTACTTTACATTACCTGGTTTCGATCCCGACTTCATTGCTCTCAGTACTGTTTTTATTCTCTAATAAATAATAATAAACAATGAATATCCTCTCATGAATGTCTCACTATAACTGTCTGAAACTTGAGTGCACTGTTATACATTCACATCCCAATTGAGATTCCTTTGCACGTGACCAAGACTTGCACCCTTATACTCATTCTCCCTAAATGAGATACTCCAAGCCCCTCCCTAGGTCAACCTTCCACCTTTACTCTTTTGGACACTTATGCATGCACATTAGGCCGAGTATATATCGGCTTCCCTCTAGCCCGTGTATATCTTAGCCCCTATACATTATTATTTTTCAACTTCGATTTTCAAATTTTAATTTTGTTACCACATTTTTCAATTTAAAAATATGTATGCATATTGTTTGTTCAAAACCCTTATTTATGAAACAACCTTTTAAGATTTTCTATTATTTTTTACATGTGCATTTACAAGTCTTAATTGATAAGCTACATTTTTATTATTATTTTTTAATTTTGATTTTCAAATTTTAATTTTGTTACCACATTAATAGTATTGTAATTTTTAACACACTATGACAATTGGAGATGGCAAATAAACCCGCCCCCGTGAGTATTGTTTGAACTCATCCCCATTTTGACGGGGAATCCCCGAATTGAAGAAATCTTTTGTTTTGTTGAAATAATTTTATTGAGTATTTATGTTGATATTTGAAAAATTTTCTTAGATCTCTAAGGTATTTATTTTATCTTATTATACCCTTAATTATACATTTAATTTTCTTTCTGCGATTTCTTTCAATAGTCTCTCAAATTATTTCTAAGACACACATTTGTTAACTTTTTAATATTCTTTTATTGTTTATTTTCATCATGTAGAATAATATTTCGATATATTCTATCTAATTATTTTTTATTTTCTAACTCATTATCAATCATACTGTAATTTTTTTACTTTAATTATATAAATAACTTTTATTTACTACAATATAAAAATTTAATGTAATTGCCATGAATTTTTTTTTCACTATCCAACATGTATTGGAGTTCAAAAGATACAAAATCTATGTCAAAATTTTATTATTATGTTTATAATTTGTTCTTTGTGTCATTTTGATCAAGTGATGTATTATAACTTTTATTAATGTATAAAGAAGAGATTCATTAGAATTTAAAAAATTGAAGTAAACAAACATTTAAAATATATTTTAATTTGAATATTTTTTTTCCTTTTATATTTTTTAAACATTTTTTAATTTTATGAACTAAGTTTCATTAATGTTTATAGTTTGCAAATTTAATAAATGTTTTGGTTCTCATAAAATTTTATTTGGTATTCTAATTTAAAATGTAAATAATTATAATTTATTTCAAAGTATTTGATATGGAAGAAACAATTATCCTCTTAATATTGAATATTTAATAATATTATGTTTTCTTTACCGTAATTTATTTTCTTTTATAAAAATTAATATTGAAGTAGTTAGAAAACGAGCACAGATGGGTACGAGATTATACCCGTTACCCCGGCGGAGATGGAGATGTGACAAAAATTTGATACCCATTGAATTTGAGTATGAGGATGAATTTTTTTTTACAGAGATGGGTATGAAATAGAGAAACCTGTCCCACCCTACCCTGTTGTCATCCCTAATGACATTAACAATACTCTTAAAGGTCAATATATTTGTTAGGGAGTGCCGATATAATTAGTCTCAAATTATTGAGAATTATAACTTAGAATGAATTTACTTACATGCAAATTTGTGTAGTTAATGTATTTTAGTTAATTCTAAAATATTTAAGTCAAATTGATTGAACTTCTTAAAAGTAGTATCTAAAAATAATTTTGAAGAATTATTATATATTCATTATTGTCATTAAGAGCGTTTATTCCTTACATGCCATTTGTGTAGTTAATGTATTTTAGTTAACCTTAATATTTTTTATTAAAAAAATCTCATATTTTATATATTCAAATGTTATTTCTCTTTTTTTTTAAGTTAAATTGTTTATATCGATATATATTTTTATTTAAAATTTTTAACATCTAATTAGACGAGATCATATTATATAATTTATCTACATTTTATTTTAATAATATATATATATATATATATTTTGTTTAATTATACAACACTAATCAATTAGTTTCAATTTTATATTTTAAAATAGATAAATTCATATTCAAATATTATTTTTTAATTTTGTAATTATTATTGTTATTACTATTAGTAATATTAATATTAATTATTTATTTTGTATTTATCATATTATCAAATTTATTATTTAAATATTATATTTAATTATACATAATTAAAACACTCAAATATATTTGTAAAAAATTATTGCTTCAAATACACTAATAATAATAATATTAAATTTTTTGATTCAATCTTAAAAAAAAAAAAAAAAAAAAAAAAAATATAAAAAAAATAAAAAAATAAAATAATTAAAATAAAAAATTATTATTTTATATAAATTTTTTTTTTTTTTTTTAAAAAAAAAAAAAAAAAAAAAAAAAAAATTTTGTTTTTAAAATTAAAAAAAAAAAAAAAAAGGACAAATGCGTTTGCACGGCTCTAAGATTAATATTATTACAATCACATATCCATAATATAAGAAAAATAAGTGTAAAGTACAAGTATAATTTCAGAAATTTCAAACTATTGGTGTAGTTTTGCATTATTATTTTTACTATTAATAACTGAACTTTTAGTAGTGGATGCATTTTTTTACTATGATTCTTAAATAAATTTTTCTTAACAAAATTGGATAAAATTTACTTTTTAACATACATCAATTTTTTTTTCTCTTTTTAAATTATATTAAATATTAATTTCTTCCATTATTGTCACGTGTATTTTATTAAAAGTTTATTAATGAAACTTTGTCAAAACATTATTGTTTTTTTTGGCTTAAAATTTGTTTTTCTGGTGTGTCAGTCTCTTTCTTATCACACACTTAAAATGAGCACGGCTCTTCAGTGTCGCCCGCCACATTAGAATTTTACTGCCAAGGTATTGTGCGTACTCTTTGCTTCACTCGAATCTAGTTTTTATCTTAGATAAATTTTTGTTATAGTATTTTATCCTAGAAAAAGTAAATAAATTTGTTGTTAGCATTTGAAAGTGTATTCAAAAGGTTTATTAGCTCGAGTGTTTATTCACCCAAAACCAGTGTTTTATGATTTGAAGTTGTTTGGTTGATAAAATCTTCAATTTGTTGTGGTATCTGGGTTGAAGCTGGGTTGGCTTGGCATATTTCGATACATCTTTTTCGGAGAAGAGGGTTTGATTGATTATGAATTATTTAGGGTTATTTAATGGTACTCAAAAGGTGAAAATTGAAAATAGATTAGTTAGATGGCAGTGGTTACTTATATGTGCTTCCTAAGTTGATGACTCTGGGGAAGAATCTGCACACAAGAAAAGTTTTGGGACTAAATAACACTAGTATAGATTTCTGTGGTGTTTTTTAGTTTTATGCCGGCAAATCTTGTCTTGCACTCGGATTCCATTGTAATCTTGATTTGGTTTTGTGCTCTTTTGCGCTTTGGCCTTTTCAGTTGCGAATGTATCCCTTTTGTTTTGAATATAGGTGACTTGCAAATTCTTTCTTCTTGTGGGGGAGTGTTTGAAGACTAAAGTCTGAACTCTATCCCAAGCTGATCTTTTATTTCTTATAACTTTTATTGTTGTTTCAGCAAAAGGGAAGAAGAAGTGGAGGTATCTCTCCCTTAACTGAACAGAATGAATGCAGTTTACATTTCTCCAAGCCATTCAATTTCTCAACCATATTACAAACCCAGGCAATTTTTCAGTTTGGCAAGAGAGAGCACTTTGATCGGAAGAAGCCCTGGTATTCAGATTAGAGGTCGGAGTGTTGTGAGTGCGTGTCTTAATGTGGATGTTGCTGCACCAAACACTGGGAAGACAAAATTAGAGAAAATTAAGGATGTGATCGAGAAGGAAGGGAAGTTTTTGGTGCGGACATATGTAAGAACACCAGTGGTGGTTGAGAGGGGGGAAGGTTGCAAATTGTATGACGTTGAAGGGAAAGAATATTTAGATTTGAGTGCTGGGATTGCTGTCAATGCTCTGGGGCACGGTGATGTAGATTGGTTAAAAGCTGTTGTTGAACAAGCTGCCACCCTTACTCATACCAGCAATATATTCTACACAATACCTCAGGTTTGGGCATGTTACTCTATGTCTGATTTACTCATACCAGCAATATGTATGTGTTAGTATACATACTGTTGTTAACCTGTATAGTTTACAAATGTATTGTACAACTTCTTATTTTCTTTGTACAGCTAGAGCTTTACCTGTAAACTGTTTTATTACTTTGTACAACTGTCAGTTCTTATAATAGCTAGTAGTAAACTAAATCCATAAATACATCTTGTACTCATGGTTCTAAGTATGATGCAATAGTAAAAAGATTAAGTTCATGTTCAATTCTGTCTCTTTTCTCTATTCAGTTTTAGTAAGAGTATAAAAGTCACGGAAAGCTTTGTGTTTACCAATCAATATCTTTGGTGTGGGCTTTAGATGAGTTGCCTATTTGTATCAGAGTTATTTTTATATTGTCTTCAACTTGCTTAGTGTTCCTGCGGAAACAATAACATAATATTAGGGAGCACAAATTAAATCTTACCCAATCCGAATCCTTGGGATGGATACTTCTTTATTCTTCAGCTGGGATATGTCCTTGTGATGTAGGCGGATTGGACATTTTGGGGACATATCCCAGCTGAGGAATAGAGAAGTATCCATCCAAAGGAGTCAAGGACGGGTAAGATTTGTGCTCCCTGATATTCTGTTGTTGTTTCTGTAGGAACAATTAGATATTATGGAAACAATTTGGAATAAACTGCTGCTATTTTATGGCTTGTTTGAATTAAGACACTTGTCTTTTTTGGTAACAATTAAGCAGGGCACCAAATTTGGTAACTGTTTATTTAGTGGTTGTGATAAGTTTCTCGATGATAGAAACCTAACCACACGTACCACACACACACTAGACACAGAACCAAAACTGAATTTGGGATTTTATTCCTTTCAAACAGAGAACACGTCTAGGGAAGACAACCTTTCCCCCTCACAGGATCTTCTAGGAATCCTGGTTACACTCCAACAAGTCAAAAGATAAGCCCCTTTACAGACAACCCCCCCTTCTTATATATAGTCTTCCCAATTGAAGACTAACAGTCCCAACTACCCACTAACAGCCTGATCTTTCTAACTGGCTAACTTTCTAACTGACTAACTGTCAGTTTTTCTTATTTCTCCTAACATACACTTTTAATGCTCTATCAGGTTGATTATAAATAGTCAGACTTGTATAATTTAGCTTTATTTTACATTTTTTGATCTGTCTTGGTGTTCATAATGTTGTGAATATTTTATGAGGATATGTTTTTTCAAAGTCTGAGTTGGAGCATTGGACGTGGTAATGGTGATTCAAATATGATGATTGCTTAACATGGTGTTTCTTTAGTATGTTATGATAACAAAGGTCTGGATTGAAATAAATTCTTTTATGATAACAACTTGGTGTTATTGGGCATGTCTTTATTGTAACTTTACTTTTTATCTACCTATTTGTAATTGTTTAATAGTGGTTCCATTATGCTTTACTTTGGTTCATTTCTTGTAGAAGCAGGTTAAGTGTCTGGTGTTGCATTGCATTCTATAATTATATTTGAATTGTTGCAGGTAGAACTTGCAAAGCGTCTTGTGGATTCCTCTTTTGCTGATCGTGTGTTCTTTTCAAATTCTGGAACTGAATCAAATGAAGCAGCTATAAAATTTGCAAGAAAACATCAGAGAGAAACAACAACTAATGGGAAGGAGCCAGCGACAGAGTTCATTGCTTTTAGTAACTGCTTCCATGGGAGAACCTTGGGTGCTCTTGCCTTGACAAGTAAAGTACAATACAGAACACCTTTTGAACCCATAATGCCTGGAGTGACCTTTTTAGAGTATGGAAATGCTCAGGCTGCAACAGAATTAATTAAGCAGGGCAAGATTGCTGCAGTTTTTGTGGAACCCATCCAAGGAGAAGGTGGAATTTACAGTGCCACAAAAGAATTTCTACAGTCCCTGCGCAATGCTTGTGATGAAACTGGGACACTTCTTGTGTTTGATGAGGTATCATGCATCTAATATTGATATATTACTCCTAATGGTAATGCCTAGTGTTCCTGAAAAACTTTAAACTTAAATTTGCCTATGTAACAAGCCAAGACTCCATTGATTTTCACTTTCAAGTGTTTTTTTCAGTTTATTTCAAAGTTGCTTCGGAAAAGATTGTCTAATATGTTGATGACATTGTGATCCAAAAAATGGTCGGTTGGTCTATATTTGCCATGTTATTGATTGAGTGATGAGAAGATTGACATTGTCATATGAATTATGTTGTTCATAGAGTGACAAAATATAGGTGTCATATGTTGTTCTATTAACTATCATATGCTTCTTGTGATTTTGTAGGTTCAATGTGGTTTAGGTAGAACAGGGTTTTTATGGGCCCATGAGGCATATGGTGTCTTCCCTGATATGATGACTCTTGCAAAGCCTCTTGCTGGAGGCCTACCTATTGGAGCAGTTTTGGTGACGGAGAGAATTGCTTCTTCTATTAATTACGGTGATCATGGAAGCACTTTTGCAGGAAGCCCTCTTGTTTGCAGTGCTGCTCTTGCTGTTTTTGATAAAATTTCAAATCCTGATTTTCTTTCATCGGTATCTAAGAAAGGCCTCTACTTCAAAGAACTACTCAAGCAGAAGTTGGGAGGAAACCAACATGTGAAAGAAATTCGTGGTGTTGGGCTAATCATAGGAATAGATTTAGATGTACCTGCCACGCCCTTTGTTGATGCTTGTCAAAATTCTGGCCTGTTAGTGTTGACTGCTGGAAAAGGAAATGTAGTGAGGATTGTCCCACCATTGATCATAACAGAGAAGGAGATTGAGCAAGCTGTCGACATTTTGTTCCAAAATTTACAAGTTCTTGATAAGTAAAAGGGAGGAGAAAGAGGATTGGCATTGCAAGCAACAAATTAACTTATTTGGTTGGGTGTTGTTGAGTAGATGAAGTTTCATATGCCAACCTTAACTTCACTACCTTTTTATTGAAGATGTTTTAATGGTAAGAATATTTCAACAATGTTATTGCATTTCTTAGTAATGCATGGCAGCAGATGAGATGGTTTACATGGTCCATTCTCTGCCACATTTTTATTTGTTGCCTTTTGTTTTTTGATAGTCTAATAATGATCTGCTAGCATGTAACTTAATAAATATAATTATAATTATTAGAATGAACTCTTGTATTGTTTTCAATTTAGAGTTCAGATATAATTCAATTTCGTAAATTCAGCTTTCTTACTTTTTACTTACACACACTATGACCAACTTGGGAATTAAGTTCAACATCTTAAGTTATCCGTTTCCGTTTTGAAAATATTCATTCTGATATGATAGACAGTGATCCAAATTTTTTTATGGAATACAGAGAAGAAAACCTTATACTATGATATTATTTTGCAATTTTAGATTAAGTTATCTTAACCAAACTAAAACCTAAGGTGAGAGCTCATTTTTATTTATATATACTTTAATTTTATAATATAACTAATGTGAATTTTTCTATTCTCATTCTCAGTATTTATTACCATTAACTATGATTTTCAAATTTCATCTGGGTGTCATTCTTTTTGTTTAAAATTGTAAATTTAGTCTTAATATTCCACTTATTTTTTTAGTCTTTCAAGGGATAAGTATGTCATATTTTAGTTATACGATTTTTCTTATAAAATTTAGTTCTTACCATTTATCAAAGCCATAACGATAATATATATATATATATATATATATATATATATATATATATATATATATATATATATATATATATATATATCGTAGTTATCAAAACAAAAGATAATATGCCAAATGCTGGGTTAACCTAAAATAATTTTTTTATGCAGGGATTAAAACAGAAAATATATTAAACATATGAATCAAATTCTAACTTTACTACATAGCAAAATTTAATTCTAAACATTTGTTAGGTAATGATTAAAATGTAAAACTATTTTTATCTTCGGATTAGAAAAAAGAAAGTAGTGTTCTTGACTACACAATGAAGTTGATGGGTTTTAGCGTAATGTTGGATAAAATATAATGTTCATTCGGAAATAATAACAGAATATTTGAGAATACAAATCATATCTTATCTCAACCACTGACTTCTCAGACTGGTTACTCCTCGATTTGGATGCGTATTATTTTAATGTTGGCGGATTGGACCCTTAGGAGTTACCTGCGGAATGGATTCTGACGATCAAGTCACCAAAGGCTCTCAAAAGTCAAATCACATATTAGTAAATTAATAAAAGCGTATCTTTAATTGTTGGGGTCCACATGCATTAATAAAAGCCTCTGCATTAATTATGTTTTTCCCTTCTCATGGGCTGGGTCCCTCTTTATTGCATTGGACTAATTTAGGCTCTCAATGGGCCTAGGTCAGGCCTAAGTCTCATACTTGTGATCTAACACTAGAAGCCCCATTATAATTTTCTAAGTTTGAGGTTGGCGGTTTTTACTTATGCGTTATTCTTTGGAGTAGGTGACCTTAGCCGTTATGTGTGTTGTTGTCTTATTCAGTTAACTAACCGTCTATTCTTTTTATGATAAAACTAGTCGTAGGCGTTTCGAACCGGGTAGTTAGCCATGTCAATCTTGATCGTGTAGGTATAGTACATCAATCCCCCAACCTTTGGCTGGATAGGTCACATCGAAGGTTATATGTTGCCAGCTTGAACTGGGTAGTTAACCATATCGGTATTGGCAGTGTAGGTACATTATATTAGTCCCCCAACATTTGGTGGGATAGGTAATGTCAAAGGTTGCTATGTTTGTTTTGGTAGCTCTTGCAAGAAAAAATTGCTCATTTCTTGGTACTCCTTGGGGTATAGTAGTCCCCTAGTCTTGAGAAGTGAAAATGTTGCTAAGACTTTATTAGAAGTGATGGGAGTGGTTGAAGAGACGCCAGTTGACAAGGGTCTCATCAGAAGGGTTTGCGTAGTCAACTTTTATTTGTGATGTTTTGCATTCATAATGTTTAGGTAGGAAAAAATTTATTGATGCATAGATATTCTTATAAATAGAGGTTGAGAATAAGATTTGTTTATTCTGCTTCATTTGCTCAGATATGAGAAAAGTTCCTTGCTTGCCTTTGTTACTTGTCTGATATATTCCTTATATCTACCACTATATTTAAAATAATCAAAAAGGTATGTCTAGTGATAGCGATAGTATGTCTTCGTCTGATTCAGGTAGTGGGAGTGGAAGGTCAAGGGATGAGGGTAGTGGCCAATTGGCCGATGAGGGGGGATTCCAATGGAGGTTACTGAAACTAGAGAGGATTCGGCGGAGGAGATAGCCCAGAGCAACTTGCCGACAAAAGTCAGGTATTGAATGCATGGTTGAGCTTCGTGCCTGTCCTCGAGAGGGGTACCCAGCGGAGCACGGTATCTTTGGAAAGGGTGAGCGTCGTTGATTGCGTTTGTCACGACCAAGAGGGGGCTAAGGATGGATTCTTCTACATGTATATGTGCCATTTTTCCCAACTACATATGCGGGTGCCCTTCGACGACTTCACGATGGGTGTACTTCGGTTACTGAACGTCGCCCACACCCAACTGTATCCTAATAGTTAGGGTTATCTTTAAGCATTCTGGGTGTTGTGTTGGTCTCTATACCTCCAGCCATCACCATAGTGTTTTTTGTATTTTTGCGACACTCGGCCTAAAAGTCCAATCACCTAGCTGTCATTGATAAGTCGCCCAAGGATAAACAAATTAGACGCATTTTTCCAATCATTCAAGCATTTCAAAGACGAGTTCTTCAAAGTGGTGGTAAAGGAGCTAAGGTGCCAACTATTTTATAATGAAGATGGAAGTACAAAGTTCTCATTTAGGTTGACCGATAACCCGTGGCAGTATAAGGATATGAAGAAGGAGGAGTTGTCGGTGGCAGATAGGGAAGTGGTGGATGTGTTGATGAGATTTAGCGATAAGATGCCCACTAAGGATCTAGTTAGGGTTTATTTATCCATGCACCCACTTCTTGATTTAGAAGGTATCATTTCGTATTTTCACCGTCATGTTGTATTTGAGAGAAATAACCGTTATTGTTTACGTTGCAGGTCTCATGGCTCAGCTTGGCAAAAAGAACTTAAACATGTTCACCACTTTGCGCAAGGAGCAAGCTAAAAGGGCCACGAATGTCGGGAATGCTGATGTTCCCAATCTACAAGAACCGTTGGTCGAGGTTCACATCCGTGGGGGATCGAAAAGGAAGATGACTGTGCCTGCGAAACAAGGTGTTGGAAAAGACCTGAAGCGAGTTAGGGCCACCTTGTTGGGGTCAGGATCCACTTCTAGGGCAAAGAAACCCGAAGCTTGCCTTATTGAGTTGTCGAAGACGACCGTGCGTCGTGACAATGAGATCTCCTTAGCTGAATCTTTGGTTTCCTCTATAGACAATATAAAGCATAATTCGATGATAAAGGCCATGATGGAATTCAACAACAAGGCCTTGATTTTGGGTCGCAGGGTGGGCACTCTGCTGTAGAGGGAAATCAAGGAAGATGGGCAGGCGAAGATGGAGGAGCTCTAGGAGGAATTGAAAGTTCAGGCCGCCAAGCATGCTGAGGAGAAAGTGGCTTGGGAAAAGGAGCGAGAAGAGTAACTAGTGGAGGGGAAACAATTAGCCTCGTGGAAGGTTAAGTGTCTAGACTCCGAGAAGAAGCTGAATGGAAAAATTTCTGATATGGAGACAAATTATGATGAGTTGAAGGAAAAGAATGATGGGCTTGAGAGTGAGCTTGAAGATTTAAAGGGTCATATCATTCAGGAACACATAAACGAGTTCCAGAAGGATTTGCGGCAGGCGGCCTTTTTTTGCAAGGAAGTGGACGTGTTCGATGCTAGATTTGATGTTAATAAGGACGTGGTGGACAACCGTTTGGTGAATGAATTGCACTCGAGCCCGGAAGAGGAGGCTGACAAGGTGGCCGCTACTGATGATGCGAATCCTGTTGATGACGGGGTCGTGGTGGTGGAAGTGGATGCTAATCTGGTTGTTTAGGATCATGTTTAGATTTTGATTCGTATTCAGCCTAAGTGTGTAATAATTTGCACAATTATTTTTCTTTTGAACAGTCGTTTTATGCCTTTACGATATGATAATTTGATGGATGCTTTGTCATGATTATCGCATTGTGTGATGTTGTTCGTTCTTGTTTTACTTTGATTATAGGTGTGCCGCTTACGACTTATGATTGTGTGTTGTGTTCATTGTGATTATGTAATATGTTCGACCCAGGACGCTTACTTTGGTAAGTGGTGGGAAACTTTAAGAAAATTATTCATTGATTAAGTATTTGACCCAGGCCGCTTACTTGGGTAAGTGGTGAGGAATTTTAAGAAAATTGTTTATTGATTAAGTATTCGAAGCAAGCCGCTTACTTAGGTAAGTGGTGGGGAATTTTAAGAAAATTATTCATTGTTAAGTATTCGACCCAGGCCGCTTACTTGGGTATGTGTAACATCCATGCCAGATATTACGGGTTTAAATAATAAAATAAAATAAGAAAATAAGATCTCATTAAGTATAAATCCATTTCGCAAAAACGTTGGAAAATTCAACTTTTATTTAGTAATAAATGTTCTCAAAATCTCTATTATAACTCAACATAAAATCCATAATAAAATCCAAGTTTAACAATGCAAATTATTACAACTGTTCCAAAACATAATAAAACTCTGTGTAAAAGTTTGGATCCCAGTCTAGCCCCGCTCCGGCTCTAAGCCTCACTAGATCCATCTACAACATCATTTGCTCTTGTGTACCGTGTACACGATCATAGCCAAACACAAGCAGATAGGGTGAGCTAACAAAATAAGCACACACACACACACACACACACACACATATATATATATATATATATATATATATATATATATATGGCACAATAATATATATCACACATTCACACCAAAGGAATTCCTTCATTTGATTCCATACCACATGGCCACAACCATGTGAATCGTGTTCTACGTCTCTTAGTGATTACCTCAAGATGTCTTGTTGCCCTACCTATCGGCCACAACCGATATAGCACATGCAGGAAACCATGCTACGGATCATACACCGTAACGCCAAGTGGAGTTCCCAAATACGAGCATAGGTTGTAGCGTCCCAAGACTACCAAACTTGTCAACTAATAACTGAGGATGGCAGTCTATTTAGACCCATTCGTACTGGCCACAACCAGCACACTCACACTGGCAACACTCGCTAACCCGAGCTCAACTCAAGAGTTCCTCGTGTTCATCCGCCATCTCGAGCTCAACTCAAGGGATGCCATTCCGAGCCACAACTCAAGGAACACCAACAAATAAACCTTTGAAGCATCACTAAAGCCTTGTAGATCACGCAAACAAATACTAGCAAAGACACATCATTCTGCTGCCACCAGATCGCTTGCCGCTGCTCACGAGGTGCCAGGCGTTGCCGCTTCCAGATCACCTGGCGAGGGACACGTACCGCCAGGCGCCACGCGTCCAGACTGACCACTGAATCACTGCTATCGCTTGACGGTTCGCATATTATCGTCAGGCGCCACAAGAATATTTGCGCAATACCCATTCTGGTTTGGATTCAGGCTCCATTCGCATATGCCAATCTCCATTGCCACTATTCTAGAGTACCTCTAACTGGTAAGTTGCTACCTACACTGTCTCCCGTCATCATAATACCACAAATGTGAATTCACTCTCTAAATATGGTCATATAGATAGTCCTAAGTATTCACACTTATCATTTCTTGACAAAATTCCCAACTATTCCATCCATGACAACACTACAACCATATTCCCTTAACTTATCATTCAATATACTCCAAATTCCTTAAATTCCCTATCGGTCAAATTAATTTAAACCAACCATTCAGGCTACTAATTAGACTCATGAATAACCTATTCCAACAATGTAATATTTTTATACCTCAGCAATAATACCATTAAAATTTTCAGATTTCTAATCCATTATTGAATTCTCATTTCCTTTCATTTATCAATCACTCTTCCTACTAATTTAGCCAACCGATAAAACTTCTACTTTTACCTATTATCATCTGACATGTAATAGGAACCTAATTTTCCCAGAATTCCAAAATCCTCGTAACTTTTCGCAGTCACGCACATATCCCTGTTTCTGTGATGGTGCCTGGCGGCAAGCCTTGTGCCGCCAGGCGATGCGTAAGATTGCTGGGCAACCCATAATTTGCTCCACCATGCGAGAACTCCAAAAAATTCACCAGTTTATCTTCTCTCTGGCCATCTACTCCAATCGTCACTTGGATTTCCCTACACTCAAGTTTGCATACAACTCACACTCAAACCTTACCAATTTCCACTAGAATTCCACTCTTAATTGATACTCGTAGCAATCACACCCCAAGGCTTTCCAACCCTAACCCTATTCGCACTGTTCCATCAAATTTAACCTTCAATTTGATATTAAATCATCACTTAACAATTGAAAATAACTCTTCCTCCGGTCAGAGTCACCCTAGAACGCACAAAACGTCAAAATCGAACCAAAGGCTCGCGTCGCCTAGTGGTTCAATCAACACCGTCAGGCCCTTCATCCAGAAAACCTAGAATTGGGTACAAAGTCATGCGTCGCCTGACGGCCAAGCCTGTACCGCCAGGTAGTTCCACCTCTGAACCCCAAAACTTCCCAAAAATGATGAGTCGCCTGGCGGGAATTTATCACTCGCTAGGCGGTTTTTGGAAAATTCCAGAAACTTGAAAATTTACAACAAGCCAAGTATATTCATGCAATTTACAATACATGCCATGCAAATAACAATATGAAAATACAACGGATGGTTACAACTCCCCTAACCTGGATTTCCTTGCTAAACTTGAAGGTTCTTGTCTCCTTCTTTGATAAAAAAATGGCTTCTCTTCTCTCACCCAATTCAGCTCCTGGATTGCACTCAACCTCACGTTTCTCTCTTAATTTCTCTCCCTAATGCGTAGTGCAATGGTAGCCCCAGAAAACCTTCTTCCTTACCTCTAATTGACCTTTTAATTAGGTCTTAATGATTTTTAATTATCCAAAAACGAAAATGAGGCTTAATGGGGATGTTAATTGCCATTCAATGTTTTACCGCCACTCTTGGCTGCTCTTTGGCCAGCTAGGGTTCTAATACCTTTTTACATTCATGCCAAAACTAATTTTTGGGTTACCCAAGGTTCGAACCAATTACCATGCCAATGCTAACTTAATGCATAACCATTCAACCAAGTTCATGTTTTGTGATGACTAATATAATTCTATGATTATATTATCACTCAATATGATCAAACATATTATAAAAATAAAAAAAATCAATTAACACACAAATTACATACATAGAAGTTGAACCCAAGTCCTCTCACATAATTAAGTACTCTCAACCATTTGAGGTAGTAGTTTTCCATGTCATACAATTAAGAATTAAATGCCATAAAGGCTCCTACTACCCGCATTTATTAATTAATTATTTATTTCATTAATTAAATTTCACGGGTCTTACAGTAAGTGGTGGGAATTTTAAGAAAATTATTCATTAAGTATTCGTCCCAGGCTGCTTACTTTGGTAAGTGGTGGAGAATTTTAAGAAAATTACTTATTGAGAAAGTGTTCGACCCAGGTCACTTACTTTGGTAAGTGGTGGGGAACTTAAGGAAATTATTTGTTGAGAGAGTGTTCGACCCAAGCCACTTACTTTGGTAAGTGGTGGGGAACTTAAGGAAATTATTTATTGAGAGAGTGTTCGACCTAGGTCTCTTACTTTAGTAAGTGGTGGGGAACTTAAGAAAATTATTTATTGAGAGAGTGTTCGACCAAGGCCGCTTACTTTGGTAAGTGGTGGGGAACTTAAGAAAATTATTTATTGAGAGAGTGTTTGATCCAAGCCGCTTACTTTGGTAAGTGGTGGGGAACTTAATAAATTATTTATTAAGAGAGTGTTTAATCCAGGCTGCTTACTTTAGTAAGTGGCGGGGAACTTAAAGAAATTATTTATTGAGAGAATGTTCGACTCAGGCCGCTTAGTTTGGTAAGTGGTGGGAAACTTAAGGAAATTATTTATTTAGAGAGTGTTCGACCCATGCCACTTACTTTGGTAAGTGGTAGGAAACTTAAGAAAATTATTTATTGAGAGAGTGTTCGACCTAGGCTGCTTACTTTGGTAAGTGGTGGGAAACTTTAGAAGTTTGTATCGGACAAATGAATATGTAAAGAACCCTTGTTTTTATCATAACGTTGGGTTGCCTCGTTAAAAACTCTTTGGCTAAAACCCTCCTTAGGGAAAATGCTAGGTGAGGAAAAAGAGTATACCTAGGTTTACAAGTTGTCTGTGATGATTACATCGACGACTTTAACTAAAGTGGAACTTGAGGTGAGATATGTTCCACGTGTTTAGTATTTCTTCTCCTGATTATTGTTCTCATTTGTAGGCACTTACCCATGAATCCTCTCGTATTCGATACGGTCCTTCCAAATTAGCCGAGAACTTGCCATCTTTCTTTCTTGCGCTGTTGGTCATTCTCCATACCATGTCCCCTTTGACGAAAGATCGCGGACAAAACTTTGAGTTATATTTTCTCGCCACTCTTTATTTTGTTGCCATGTTTCTGATCTGCACTTTTTCTAGAAGTTCTGTTAGTAACTCTAGGCTGGCACATAGATTCTGTTGGTTTTTGTCGTAGTCGTATACTTGTCTTCGTAAGGATTGTTCCTCGATCTCGACTGGTATCATCGCTTCCGCCCCATATACTAAACTGAAGGGAGATTCATTGGTAGCGGACTAGGGGGTACATCTGTAGGCCCACAATACTTCAAACAACTCCTTCGGCCATCTACCTTTTGCTCCATCTAATCTTTTGCGCAATTCAACTAATATGACTTTGTTGGCGGCTTCCACGTGTCCGTTGGTCTGTGGATGTTCTACTGAGCTGGTGATATGTTTGATACCTAAGTCGATATAGAATTTGGCGAGTTCCTTATCTATGAACTGTCGTCCATTGTCAATTATGATAGTATGCGACACCCCTTACTGACATATTATATTCTTCCATACAAATTGTTAGACCTATAGTGTTGTGATTGTGGCTAGTGGTTTAGCATGTATCAGCTTTGCGAAGTAATCAATTCCTACAATGAGGAACTTGACTTGCCCTTTGCCAAGAGTAAACAGTCCCAAGATATAAATTCTCCACTTTGCGAATGGCCACGGGGAGAGTATGGAGTGCAACTGCAACTATTTCTGGTTAATGAGATTGCCATGTTTCTGACATGGTATACATTTCTTGACGAAGGTATGACAATCTACTTCCATGGTTGGCCAAAAGTAGTCGACTTTGAGTATTCTGGTCATCATGGTCTGTGATCCCGAGTGGTATCCGTATATCCCTTCATGGATTTTCTTGATTACATAATCTGTTTGTTCCTTCGTAATACACTTAAGCAGGGGCTGCCTGTATCCATGTTTGTATAAATCGTCGCCAACCATTGTGTATTGTGCTGGTTTTGATGGCCATTCCTTGTCAGCATTTGTTGGGGGCTTTCCGGTTTTCAGAAATCGGATGTAAGGAGTCATCTAGTTGTCGGCCTTGTCTAAGTTTAGGCATATGTTTGTTGTTGAGGTTGCCACTAGCGTCTGTTGTAGCAGGGACTTATGTCGTCCCTTATGCTTTGTACTGGCCAGTTTGGACAAGGCGTCTGCTCGCGTATTATCCCCTCTTAGTATATGTTGTATCTTTACTTCGTCGAAGCCGGATTTCATGATGTTGCGGACCAGGTGGTAGTATTGGAGCAGAGTCACATCTTTAATTTGAATTTCGTCATTGAGGTGGCCCATTGTTAACTTGGAGTCCATTTTACATGTCAAGGTGCGTACTCTGACTTCTCGTGCTAGTGATAGTCCGACCAGGATGGCTTCATATTCGGCCTGATTGTTGGAGGTCTTGAAGGCAAAGTGTAAGGATTTTTCTGAGTATATGGTTTGGGCCTTCTTTTGGGTTGGAGGAACCATCAACATACAATGTCCATTTTTCCTCTTTCAGGGTGTGTTGGAGGTCGTTGACGAAGTCGAGTAGGTATTGGACTTTGATCGAGCCGTGTGGTTCATAGCGAATGTTGAATTTAGATAGTTTTACGGCTCAAGACGACATTCGTCCCGCTAGATCGGGTTTCTAAAGGATCTTTTGATGGGGTAGTCTGTTTTGACGACAATCTGGTGGTTTTGGAAGTAGGGACAAAGTCATCTTGCCGCATTTACCAAAGACAAGGCTAGTTTTTCCACCATCTGGTATCTAGTTTTTGGGTCTTGTAAAGATCGACTGACAAAGTACACTAGATATTGAACACCGGCCGACTCCTGGACCAAGGCAACACTAATTGTATAGAAAGTGGTTGTGATGTATACTAGTAATGGGAGGTCTATGTCTGGTTTGCGGAGGATCGGAGGGGATGTCAGGGTGGCTTTAAGGTTCTGGAAAATGCGCTCACAATCTTCGCTCCAAGAGAACTTTGCGGATTTTTTTAGGAGTTGGATGATGGGTCGGGTTTGATCCGCTAACTTTGGTAAGAATCTGGATATGGTGATGAGGTGACCCACTAAGTGTTGTACTTCTTTGACATTGGTTGGGCTGCGCATTTCGATTATGGCCTTGCATATCTCAGGGTTTGTCTCGATTCCTCGTTGTGTTAGCATGAAGCCTAAAATTTTCTGCTATCTACACCGAAAACACATTTTTCTGGGTTAAGTCTGAGGTTATATTTTCGTAGTGCGGAAAATAATTCAGACAGGTCCTTTGAATGTTGTAGGTGGTTGGAGGATTTGACAACCATGCAGTCTACGTACACTTCGACACACTTGCCCATCAAGTGGCTAAGCATTTTATCCATTAACTTCTGATAGGTAGCACCTACATTTTTGAGTCTGAAGGGCATGACTCTATAGAAGTAGTTGGCATCTTCAGTTATGAAGGCATTTTTGATCATGTCAAATGGAGCCATAGGTATTTGATTTTATCTGGAGTAGGCGTCTAGGAAGCTTAACACTTTGTTTTCGACTGCGCTGTTTACTAACCTATCAATGTTGGGTAGAGGATATGCGTCTTTGGGGCATGCCTTATTTAGGTCCATATAGTCAACACACATCCGCCATTTTCTGCTAGCTTTCTTGACAAGGACAACATTGGCTAGTCAGGTCATGCAGAGGGCTTCAGCGATGAATCCGGCCTCTAGTAATTTTTCGATTTCCACCTTTGCTCCTAGCCTTCATTCTTCTCCCAAGTCCCTCTTCATTTGGGAGACGTACCTAGCTTCTTTATGTATGGACAATTTGTGAACGACAACTTGGGGATCAACGTCGGGCAAGTATGCAGCTAACCAGGCGAACAAGTCGGCGTTGTCTTTCAGTGTTGGTGTGATTATGTCGTGGTCATCCCATTGCAAGCCCACGCCTAGTTTAAGAATTCTTCCAGGTGATAGCTCCAACGCTTTTGTATCTTCTATAGGCTCGATGCGCGAGTCGCACCCTATTCTAGGGTCTAGGACTTCACCATATAGAGTTAGGCTCAAACCAGGTTGTCATTCAATATTGTTGGTCGTGAAAGTGGGATCCTAGGGTCTTAAACTCGTAGTGTAGTATTTACGTGCGAGTCTTTGGCCACTATGGATGGGGATGATGTCGCCAGAGGCGGACGAAAACTTCATCACTAAGTGGGGTGTGGAGACCACCGCTCCTAGGGTGTTAAGGAAAAGTCATCCTAGAAGAACATTGTAGGATGTAGGTGCCTCAACAACCAAGAAACGGACGAGGATGGTTTTTGTTTGGTGTCCCTCGCGGAATACGACATGAAGATCAATATACCCACACATGGATACTTTTTCCCCGAAAAATCCATATATGGGCTCGTTATAGGGTACCATAATTGTGATGGAGAGTTGGAGTTTTTGGTAGGTCGTCCAATACAGGATGTCTACGGAGCTCCCTTGGTCTATAAGGAATTTCTTGACCGCGAAGTTCTCGAGCTCTATTGTGATAACCATGGGGTCATCCTACTGTTGGTCGACGCCATAAAAATTAGCATCGGTGAAAGTTATAGGTGGAATTCTTCGTCTATGGTGTGAACAGGTGATGTGGTTGATGGACTGGATGTTGCGGAGGTGTTTTTTCCTGGCATATGAGGTGGAGCCTCCTACCGCGAATCTGCTAGATATGGTGTTTATGGTGTCACATAACTGGAGCAGATCTATGTGGTGGATGTCGGTGTGGGCTGAGGGGTGGTCTCTACGACCATTATCTTATTGGCAGGTGTTGTTATGGCGGGATTGTGGTTGTCGGATTGCCTGGAGATGTATTGTTCGTCCTTTTTGATGAATTGTCTTAGATGGCTAGCACGTATCAATTCTTCAATCTTATCTGCGACGCTTTATACTCATATGTAGTGTGGCCATTATTTGGATGGTACTTGTAGTATTTCGTCATGTTAGCGTCGGGTGGGTTGAGGGTTTTACGGGGGGGGGGGGGGGGGGGGGGGCGGGGGGGGGGGGGGGGGGGGGATAAAGTCCGGTTGCAAGGCTTCATCTAGGAGGCGAGATCGAGGAACGCTTAGCGGGGCGTATCTCAAAAATCGGGATGGTCTAGGCTTTCTGCGCCCGGAGTCTGACTGTGATGGTGGTTTGTCAAGCTTAGGACCTAATGCATGTAGTCGGGTACAAAATCTAATGCGCATGGTTTTCATTTCCTCTATACGAATGTAATCCATAGCACGCAGCTTGAGCTCGTGCATAGATGTCGGTGGTCTAAGATAGTGTTGTCAGCGAATGGGCTAGGTTTTCGCGTGAGGACCATGCATTGCAAGATCATTTCTTGGGTTAAGTTTGGCATTCAAAGGACAGCTTTGCCGAAGCGGTTTATGAAGGCCCGTATCGTCTCATCTTTTTCTTGTCTGACGCTAAGGAAGGACAATGGTGTGGCTTGGTTGGGGTGACTTCTTGCGAAGTGGGTGATGAAGAGATGGGAAAGGGTGTCGAAAGAATCGATGGAGTATGTGGGCAAGGAGGTGAACAATTCCAGGGTTGGTCCTTTTAGGGTGGTAAGGAATGCCTTGCAGAAAACGACATCTTCATATGAGTATAAAGCAATGTGGGTAACATACAATTTGAGGTGTTCATCAGGGTCTATGTACCCAAAATATCATTCTAGCGTGAAGGGTTCCCACTGGCTGCAAAGAGGGGTGGTAGTGATGACATCAACAAAGGGATGGCGGCGTTTAGGTAGGTGCACTGGTATAGGGTGTTAGATGATGGTGGGGAAGGTTGTGGTGTAATGATGGGGAGGGATATAGGTGGTGGAATGGTAGTGGCATGATGAGTAGTTGTGGGGTGTGCCGGGAAGGTGGGCGCGTGTTGGGTGGTCGCCTGGTGGGCGGATATGGTGGGCGTTTACTGAGTGGTGGTGAAAGTGTGCGGGGTAGGATTATATTCACTTTCCTCCTCACTGAGTTAGTGTACTGGGCTTTTGGGGTCCTTGGTACCTTCTTACTCTTCCCCTTCTAGGTGAGATCAACTTCTATCTTCCTTCTCAGCCTGAAGTTCTCCTGCCTTAGTGCTTCCATTTTGTCAGCACTACGCTTCTTAAGATCAGCAAGCTCTTGTTGCATCTTGGCCTGCCCTTCCAAGATAGCGGCCAAATTCAAGTTATTGCCTGCAGGCATGCTTGGTCCTGCCTTAGGTTCCTTCAAAATTCTGACTCTGGTACGTTTGGAAACCATCCTTGCGAGTTCTTGGATTGCTGTGGTAAGATACTAACTTGAGCCCCACGGTGGGCGCCAATTGTTCCTGCAGAAACAATAACAGAATATCAGGTAACACAAATCATATCTTACCCCAATCACTGACTTCTCGAACTAGTTACTCCTCGGTTTGGATGCGTCTCCTTCTAATGTTGGCGGATTGGACCCTTAGGGGGTTACCTAGGGAAAGGACTCTGACGATCAAGTCAGCAAAGGCTCTTAAAGATCAAATCCCAGATTAATGAATTAATGAAAGCGTACCTTTAATTGTTGAAGTCCACATGCATTTATAGAGCCATTAATTATGTTTTTCCCATCTCATGGGTTGGGTCCCTCTTTATTGTGTTGGACTAATGTTCAGGCTCTGAATGGGCCTAGGCCAGGCCCAAGTCTCATACTTGCGATCTGACACTAGAAGCCCCACTGTAATTTCCTAAGTTTGAGGTTGGAAGTTTTTATTTATGCATTATTCTTTGGAGTAGGCGGCCTTAGCCATTATGTGTGTTGTCTTGTTCAGTTAACTAACCGTCTATTCTTTTTATGATAGGACTAGTCGTAGGCAGTTTGGACCGGGTAGTTAACCATATCGATCCTGACCGCCTAGGTATAGTACATATTATGTTTTTGAAAACATCAATTTTTAAGTTTTACTATGAGTCGTCGGATTATTATACAAAGTTAGTTAGTAGCTTTCAACAGTGTAACTAATTCAAATTCACTGTAATTTGGATTTTTTTTTGTAATTTTTATTTAATTATTTTGACACTTGTTTTGGAGTAAAAACATAATTTATTTAGGATATGTAAATTTCAAATTCAAGTCATACAATCATATGTAAAGCACCAAGATTTAAATTATTTAGTGTTTACATGACCATTAAAAATATGTGCATTTGTTTAACTTAATATTTTAAAGAAGATTTAGTTTATAATTATGTTTCATATCGGATGTAATGCCTGTAATTGTTGGAGTATAATTTCAGCATTATCATTCAACACATTAATTTATAATGTCTTAAAAAATTGTGATGTGAACGATACATATGATAAGCCCCAAACTAAACACTTCAAAAAGAGATAAACATTTGCAAATAGTAAGGCCCTAGTTGGTGCTCTCGGGTTGAACATTTGTTACAACTTGCTCAATAATCATCTTTTCCTTTCACTATTCTTAACCACCTTTGTCTCAATTAAGTGCATGACAAATAAACACTTGTATGTATTTGAATATAGAGAGCTTTTCCATGCATCTCCACATATTTCTTCTCCCTTCCAAAATATTTTTAAATTTCCACTTTACCTCTTAGTTAAAATAAATTTATTTTTTCTCTCTCTTATTTAATGCAAATGAACTGAACCCCATCCCTAAATTTCTTAATCTAATTGATGTGCCACTCTTTCCCTTTTCTTTACATTCGTAAGGTTTAATTTTCTCTACTCTTCACCTCCGTGCAACGTCTCCTTTTCTCTTTTCCCCACATCTACAACATTAAGCTCTCTCACCCATATCCTACTGTAAGCAACCCCTCCTTTCCATGTAAGTGTTCCTTTTTTTAATGTGTATTGTATTATGATAACTTAAGGATATCCTAGATGCTTGTACCCATTAATTTGCCCTGACTGCACTACACTGCCTCTACTGGTATACATGAACACTCAAATACTAAAATCATGGGAAAGACATAATGTTCACATCCATAATGATTTCTTTTTTGTTTCAGTTTCTATCAAATGTCGACATTCAATTCCCATTATGAGTTTTTTGTCCACTTATGGATGTCGACATCTAGTTCTTGTATTGTTCTACAGATGTCAACATCAGAGACTTTATTAATTCGTTGTTTTTTTTTCATTTACGAAGGTTAACACCCGATTCTTGCTTCTACGGATGTCGACATCTGGTATATAACTTAATGTGAACAAAATCAGACGCATGAGAGAGAGAAATAGAGAGAGAAAGTGAACCTTTCTTGGCCAACAATATCCCAAATCTATGCCTTGATAACTTTGCCATTGATTGTGATCGTTTAATCTGGAACTCAACCCCAATGGTGGACTTTGAGTCAAAGCAGAATTCGTTCTTTGCAAACCTTGAGAGCATTTGACTTTTTCCTACTAGTGAGTCCCCTATCACCACCACCTTAAACACGTAATCTAATTTGTCATGTATATTGTCTCTCTCGCTCTCAGTCTCAACACCATTCATTTCCTAATCGAATTTCATCCTAAGATCAGCAAGAGCTTCAAAACAAGTTTAAGCAAGCCATTTTCTTTTTATCCTTCTAAAACATTGGTTTAATCTTCTCTATTGATTGTGGGGGTAAGTAGGAGAAAGCAAAGAATATAGAAAAACAAGGAAAAAAAGATAAAATGAACAACATCAGAGTTCAATCAACGGTAGCAAAACAATTGGGATTTCTACATCCATTTTTAAATTTTTAGTTTTAAATCGGATGTCCACATCTAGTGTTAGCTTTTAATTTTTTTTACTTTAGTACCGAATTTCCACATTCGGTGTAAGTTTTTACCAATGAGGTTTTAAAATTTGCCAATGAGGGGTTGAGCATGCTTCTTAATAGGGGCAGAGTGATTCAATGATAATTTTAGTTTGCTTTTAGTTTGCTTTTCCCACTTTAACTGTAAGTGAATACATGATTTATTAAGCAGCCACTCAAGAAAATTCTAGTTGGAGTCCCTTCACTAATTGATGTTCAAGTTCATAAGACTATGATAGACGCTACAGCTAAATTTCTTGAAGCTTTTGTAGATTCATTCTTTGAATTTCTTGACCAGTCACTGCTTCCATCTCAGGTACCTATATACGATAAGTATGTGATTCTTTTATAATCATGTAAAAACATATGTAGGTTCTAGGAAACTAGAGGTTGTTATGGGGTGAGAGGTCGCGGAAAACCAAAGCTTGATTATGATCACTATGTTTGAAGATTTTAGATGAATGTGATGCTATGTTTGGTTTGGTATGATTGCATGGATTTTGGGGTTTATGTGTTCAAACCAAGGATTGATTGTGATCATAATGATTAAGTGTTACTTGAATGCGACGTTGAGTATCATTGGACATGTATTATTTATGAATTTCTTTTATAAATATCATTGTTTTTTGTTAGCTTACCCCTATTTGTTTGTTTGTGTGTTTGTTGCATGTGCGATGATCATATCACATGTGTGTTATACGAGAGCAGATGATAATGCAGATGTTTTTAGCATGAAGTACATCGACGAGAGGTTGGGGTGAACTCGAGAGTTTTCATAAATATTTAGTTGTTTTAATCAAATATTGAAGATTATGTAATTTCCTTTTGTTCGTAATTATTATTGGAAGTTTTTTTGACAAGCTAACATTTTGAACTACGTAATTTAAATTAAATTATAAATTTTTTTATTAGTACATTTTCAATGATAATCCTTTTCTGTCAAACGTGATAATTTTCTAACTTTTCATGACATCCCAAAATTGGGGTGTTACAGATGTCGACATCCGCAATACAATTTCAACGAATGTCAGGTTATGTTGCGGATGTTGACATCCACAACATACTTTTTTTCTCTCTCTGTTACTTTAACTTTTTAACTGCTAGGACAAAGCTGAAACTAAAAATGTTTTTAGGGGTACAGGAGAAAGGGTTGGGGTGTAGGGAGAAGCCCCCAAGAGGGACTTGGATTCTGAGCCCATGGAAATAATGCACACTGGAGCGCTTGTTCACTCTCGTTGCCTAAAACATGTGCTGGGGCTTCTCCCTGTACCCCCAACTCTTACTCTTGTACCCCCAAAACTTTCCTTATTCTCACTTTTGCCCATTGTAAAAAATAAAAGAAGAAAGAGAAAAAACAGTGAAAAAAAAGTGCTACCGCACTGTAGCCCTGCACCCTACACCCCAAAAACGAATCTCTTTGACCTAGCAACAGCGGGGGCATTTAAAATTTAGCCTTGTCTCTTCTTTGCATTCACCTCTTTTTGTGCCTCTTTCACTCAATCTTTGCATTCAGTCGTTACTGCCTTGTGGGTAGATCTGAGCAGCAGCCGCAGAGCACCAATAAGCAGCACCACTAATCCATACTTTGGAGTGACCCAGCCTTCCAATTCCCCTTCCTGTTCGCACTTAATCTAGAATCCACACATCCAGTTAATTTTTCTCTTGATTTTTCGTGAATGATGATGGTGATTGATGAAACTGAATGCTAAATGCTACTGTATCGATGTTGTAATCCATGTGTGCCATAACGGATGTCGAGATCCATTGTATTTTTTTGTTTTCATATGAAACAAATATCAAAATTCGTTTCATGATTTTGAGAAACGGATGTCGAGATCCATTTCCCTTTTTTTCATTATTTTTGTGAAATGGATGTCGACATCCGTTTCATAATTTTTTTTTTATGAAACGGATGTCGACATCTGTTTCAAGATTTTGTGAAACGAATTTCGACATTCAGATCTCGACATTTTTTTTATGAAACGGTTCCTTTCTTTTCTGCCATTGCAGATCTCGACATCGACTTTGCAATTTTCCTGAAACGGATGTCGACATCCGTTTCCTATTTTTCTTCAATGTTTTATTTCTTTTTTTTTTTAGTTTTATTTTTTTTTCCAGTTTTTCACTTCTTTTCTTGGAGAGGAACAAACTGCTATATATCCGTGTCAGCCATTTTTGGATGCTAGTAGTTGCACTATTTTTTACAATTATTTCCATTTCAATAATTTTACTACTTGAATGTTCATGCATCTATTATTTAGATTTAAATATAAAAATATTTTAAAACAAAAGCATCCATCGAATTTAGAAAATTGAAGTTGGTTTGCATTGAAGTTAAAATTATATATATATATATATATATATATATATATATATATATATTTATTGTAAACACATTGCTTGTGACTTTTTCTTCTAAAATGTATTATAGACAGGAGAAAAAATGTATCCGATTGGATTGTATTTAGAAGGACTAGCTCTAGAATATTATTTATGTTAGTAGTTTTGGAATTATATGTATGTCACTCCATTTTAGATATATCAAAACCTATAGTATACCATCTATGTTAACATAACCGAATGATAGACTATGTTTGATTGTAATGTTTGAAACTTTGAATTATAGATATGGTTAGGACACGAGGAAATTTATCTAGACGCGGTTCACATGATGCACTCGAGAATTCTACACAGGGTGCTGCACGTAAGAGACCGACCGCTTCAACTCGTAGAACGGGTCAGCACGAGGCTGATGTTGTTCAAGATGATGTTGTTGAGCATGAGGTCTTCGATGTTCCTCAGGACGAGGAGCATGGGATTGATAGCGATAGTGCAGGATTTCTAGGTGGTCCCTCTGATACATCTTTAGTGACTCGGTACCAGGATCATGTTGAACGGATCGTATGGGATGGTCATGTTAATAAGAAGTTTTTATAAATGTTTAATTTTATTGTTGTTATGTATTTTTATTGTTTTATGTTTATTTTTTGTTAGGATCGAGTTGTGAAAGTAGTCTCCTATATTAAAAGAGTGAAAAAATTAGGACCTCGTCACCATTCTGTTTTCCTCTTTATGGTAGCTTTTGGATTATCGCCTCTGTGCGATATTTTATATGAATATCCCGATATTGGGTTAGTATTGGGTTTCATGGAGAGATGACATCCCGAGACTAATACTTTTCATCTACCTATTGGTGAAATGACCATCACTTTAGATGACGTCTGGTCGCTCCTTCATCTTCCCATCACTGGACAATTTTGCTCCACTGAAAATCTTGAATATGAAGATTCAGTTGAGATTTTTATGACACTTCTTGGTGTTGATCGGGGCATGGCTTGCGATGAATTGAATCAAAGTCGGGGTGCACAGGTCAGACTTAACTGTTTGAGAGAGCTGTATGATAGTTGTTGTGATAACGAGCTATGGGAGTTTGCTGCGCGTGCATATCTTGTGTACCTTGTAGGGTGCACGATATTTGCTAATAAAAACACCATCTATGTTCGTACACATTACCTCGAGCTATGTAGAGATCTCCCTACATGTCGTAGATATGCTTGGGGAGTTGCATCTCTTGCCTACTTATATGAGCAGCTAGGAGATGCCAACTTTGTAAATACAAAGCAATTAGATGAATATCTACCTCTTCTGCAGGTACCCTTTTATATTACATTTTTTTCAATATTTTACTTGTTTTTTTGTTTTATATCACAATAGTTAAATGAAATGTTATTTAATACAGGCTTGGATACACGAGCACTTTCCTGCATTGGGAAGGAAGCAATTACGGGATACATATGTGGAGACCAAAACCCCGTGCGAGATGTTATGTTAGTCGACGCGCTACTTCCGCTATAGCTGATGTTAAAGTCCAATTGGATGCCATGACATATGATAGGGTGATTTGGAACCCATATGTAGCACATAGAGCTGGTCGACCACTTGTTGTATCTACCATGTTTTCTGCCTTCCTAAGGCTTGGTATTCTCGCACATCGTCATCTGTCAGAGCGTGTGCTGTGACAATTTGGCTTCATGCAGCCTATTCCCAATCGCCGAGTTCTCTTCCAATGTTAGACTTTGCAACTATTGATGATCGGTGGAGAGACTACGATCAATTTTTTGTAGTTCAGGTGGTCCCCACGCCAGCTCCTTTTTCATGTTCGGATGGATATTTGTAGTGATTTAGGAGGGTCTCCAATCCTTACATTTTACGTGAAGTTGAGGCCGAGCAACCTTGCCTTGTCGTTATGCCCCGACTTCATCAGAATTTGCCAGATGACATATCGGTTCAGAGGACGTCAGGGTCATCATCTTCTGGTGATTTATTGGTATGTTACAAATTTATTTGTTCATATTATTAGTAACTTAAATATTTGAAATTAACTTGGTATTATCGCAGGGTGCCATGAAACGCATTGTCAGTAGTCTTCAGCGGATGATAGATTGTAGAGACATTAGTGAAGGCATAGTTGCTTGGGATCGCATGCATGAGTTATTACAGATATCTCGTGATGCAACATAAGAGAAAGAGACTAGAGGAGGACGTAAAGTTCGAGGTCGACGACCATCTATATTTGGATAGTTGATTTACTTTATGTTTGTATTTGATGTTAGAATTTACATTTTTATTGGATTTTATATTAAGTTATTTCATATATATATATATATATATATATATATATATATATATATATATATATGATTACAAATTCAAACGTCTATTTTGTTAGTAATAAGGCCAAAATATCCTTTGGCCAGAGGAATTAATATTTTATATATTAGTAAAATAATTACAAACATATTTTTTAAAAGTACATTACAATATGAAATTTCCTAAAATAAACTACAACAATCAAATATTTAATACAATTAACAATAATCAGTCTTCCATAAGATCTACATAACTACGATCCACTACGTGCAAATCTACGATTGCCTGCATCCTATCTCTATAAAATGATGCCCACCCCTTTGTCTTTGGGTAACAATTGCTAGATGATATGATATCCTCCATCGGTAATGGACAACCTTCTTGCAGACGAACCTGTAAATATGTAATTAGTCAATAAAGAAATAAAGTTATTTGAAAAAAAAAATATACCTGCACAAAATGAGAATCGTAAACATGTCCAATACAAATTAGTCAATGTCGACTTTGCGAAATAGGTGGGGATGTATGGAGTGGGAATATCGTCAAATTTTAAACCAATAACAAACACACGAGGATTACATTATATCGATTAGCAATCGCATACCACATGTCCGGTATAGTCATCCACTTGTCTCAATTAGCCTGTATATAATTAATTAGATTATAATAAAAAAAATCATAAAAAATTTAAATAAATAAGTTTCAACATTAGTGTGTAGAAGTCATACCCCTGATGGTGAATTAACTAGCAAAGACTTTCTCAGTTCTTCCAGACGATCATAGCCTCCAACTAATGTTGCATATTCATCTCGCCATTGACTACGTTCTTTGTATAAATCTTGTCTGATTAGAGGCCATGACTCCTCACCCATATCCAACAATGCAGCAGTGCATCTATACCCACAATGACCATCTGCCACTACATCTACAACATCCACTATATAAGGCTGAAAAACATGATTGAACTGTTCTAGCATGGGTATTATCTTTTCTTGAATTACACCTTTGGTCTTCAGCTTCTTTTCTGTTTTTCCAACACATGTGTCTTGTCTTGATGACTCAATGAAGGCGTCAACATGCTCAAAATATAAGGGATCACGTTTGGTTGACTTCTTTGATCGATGACTTTTAGTTGCACCCTTCGTCTTAATTTTACTCACTGGCGGCAACATCGATGTCATCGAAGGGCAAACTATGTCAAGTAATTTATGTTTGATGGTGACTTTTCCTACAATGTCAACTTCTTTGAAAATATTAAGCAACAGATCAACCTCCCTCTGAATAGATAATTGCCCTTCGGGTTGTGAAGATGACACATTTGAGAAGCTCAACCTAGTCCACATGACATGAATTTCTTGGAGAGCAATCATCCCAGGGTCATATCGTGCTAATTCACACGCACATGAAAGATAATAAGTTTGTCTGAGAATGCAACCACAATGACTAGTATCAAATCCAATTTTCTTAACTCTTTCTAACTCTGGAGCAAGGAGTTCTAAGGCAAATCTAGAAACATATCCCACTAATCTTCTATAACTCAATGCCTTGTAAGAGTCACTCATCAGATTAAGACTTCTTTCAAAAGACGTCTTTATTTTGTTGTGTTGCAAGATAATAACGTTGTGAATTCCATCCCAACACGAACAAAGGTCTCTCATACTACTTCCAAGAACTTTCTTGAGGCTCCAATGAGCAGACTCAACCCTAGTACAATTTATACATGGAATCATACAAACCATTAATAAAAAATGAAATAATAAGAAGATGCAAACATACCTATTTGATGTTGTATTCCCTAAATGCATAACTTTGTTCGTCCACGCCTTGACAAAATATTTCTTGTAAAGAATGATCCACGAGTCATTAACATATTCAAAGAATACAGGCCATGATTGGCAAACAACCTCAAGACGATTAACACAATCGTTAAACTTTAACTCATCTTCACAGTCCATAAAATTCTCCCATGTTTGCAGTATAACATCCCATGCATCAACAGAATTCACTAACATTTTGCACTTTGCTTGCACATTTTTTTTGAATATGGAAACGACATAGAAGATGATAACACTCAAGGAACACAATGTCAACAACATTCATTAGAGCCAGATCCCTGTCAGTTACAATGACTTGTGGACCACCCTCAGACGTCATAAACAAACCTCTTAGCCTTTCAAGAGCCCAAGTGAAATTATTTTGCTTTTCACTGGATAAAAATGCAAACGCGGCTGAGAAAGTTAATCTTATTGAGGTCACACCAACAATCTCAAGCAATGACAACCGATATTTGTTAGTTTTGTAAGTATTATCCATTAAGAACACAACATTGAATGAATTTAACAACTTCACAGCATCAGTATGGGTCTAGAACAAATCGCTAACCACATCAGATTTCAACACATCTACTAAAATGGATATAGTGATCACGTTCCAACATCAACATTAACTGTTATACCTCAGTCCTTGAACCTCTTACTGAACGTTTGTACCTATATCTTGCATTATATACTTGCTTTAAAGTTGTCACATTATACTCATCTTTTTCTTTGAGAGTGAGAAGTATATTTGCAGATTTTACTTGACTTTTAGTCATATCAACAAGCAACGAGTGTTTAGTGGACTTCAACCTACCCGCATAGGGGTGACCAACTAGGGTAGATGAGACATCGTGATTATGGTAACCACATTTTACGTTCAACACCCATCCCTCCCCTTGAGAGATGGGTCTGCCTCTCAATCTAAAGGGACAATCACATTTTCTTGTCCCAGATAAACTCGGTTCTTCATCACATTTGTATTTTCTATATTTTCCACCTCTTTCACAACCTAATAATACATGGGTCTTTCTTCCTGATTGTCCATTATATTTATCTGATCTTAGAATAATAACAACAAATCCAAGATTAAAAGCAACCCCTCTAACACGCTTAATTAAACCATTTGTATCTTGATTTTGCCTCTGTACTTCTTTGCCAATCTAGTTGTGTGTGACATCTGTAAGAAGGAAAAAAAATACTAAACGGATCTTGAGATCCGTTTCAAAAAAATGTGAAACGGATCTCGACATCTGTTTCATTAATTTTTTTTTTGTTTTTTAATGTAATGGATGTCGACATCTGTTTCACATTTTTCTGAAACAGATCTCGATATCCGTTTCATAAAAAATTAATGAAACGCATGTCGACATCCGTTTCACATTTTTCTGCAACGGATCTCGACATCAGTAATACGAAAAAAAACAAAAAAAAAATACGAAATGGATGTCGACATCTGTTTCTTATTTTTCTGAAATGGATCTCGACATCCATTTCACATAAAAAAAAAAGAAAAAAAAATCAAAATGGATCTTAAAAACAACATTCAAATCAAATTCCAGACATTCAATATGATTATGATTAAAATGGAAGGAGACTAACCTGGAAGAGAAGAGAAAAGCACAACTTTAAAAAAAAAATAATGAAACAGCGGGGTGCACAAAGATTGGACCATCTTCAAGGACAACTGGCAGCTTGAACATGTGACAAGAGGATGAGCTTGAAGAGCAACGGAGGCATGAACCACTGCCACCTTGAAGCAGAGGAAGCACTAGCACTGTGAAAAAAACTGTGAAGAAAACGGAGAGAAGAAACGAATATCAAAATATTTGGGGGTGCAAAGTTGTGTGCACAGATAAAAACAGAGAAAAATATGAAAGCACTGTTGCCCGCAGTAAATACCATTTACTGCTTTCACCCATCTCTACCAAGTAAAAATTTATTATGGGTAAAATGGTAATTATTGGGGGTACTGGAGAAGAATTGGAGATACAAGGAGAAGCCCCCAACATGTGATGGCCTAGTCATGAAGTTGTTGAAGACATTGGGTTGCGCTAGCCCAACCACAAACAACCCCACAAATTTACAAGGAAAAAACAAACAACAATAAAACATGGCCTACAAATACAAACCCAATAATTTGCTAATTACACCACATAAAAACATCAAATCTATGCAATTCTACTTTTATTGAATTATTACAAACAAAAGAAATTAAAGATGAGCCTATCCCTTGGCCCATGATGCAGACCGTTGGATGATTGTCATCGATAACTCTCCATATCTTAGAAAATAAATTTAATATCTTCTTAATTGAATAATTATTTATTAAATTTTATCTCTCAGAAAATATTTTTAATAAAATAAATCTATTAAATAAATCATTTTACCTCTTATCAAAATATTTTAAATAAAATAATAAAACACCTTGGAGATATATTTCCCAATTATTATATTTTTCCAGTATCTTACAAAGTTCACCTAAGACATACGTCAATGGTCATCACAAATAAAATAAATATATTTTTAATAATATGTCCTTTTGTTTTGCATTTAATAATATGTTTTTACTTTTGATGCTTTTTGAGGATGTGTATACACTTGGTTTACTTGTCAATAAACAATTTATTTAAATATTGTTTGACAAATTTTACATATCCAGAATTCATTTTTTATAAAAGAAATTTAAATTGAATTTTTTAAAACTTGTGTCATTAAGGCCCGGATGACCCGGATGAGACCGACGACCCAGACGGGCCGGACAACTCGAACGGACCCGACAACACGAACAAGCTCGACGACGTGAACGGGCCGGACAACCCGAATGGGCCCGACGACACGAACGGGCCAGACGACCCGGACAGACCCGTCCAAACAGTCGGGCCCAATCGGGTAGTCATACACGTTCGAGTCGTGGGGCTCGTCTAGGTCGTCGGGTATGTCAACGTCGTCAGGCCCGTCTGAGTTGTCGGGCCCATCCAGGTCGTCGATCATGTACGGGTCGTCAAGTCTGTTTGGGTCGTCGGGCCCGTCCGGGTCGTAGGCCCCGTCCAGGACGTCGAGCCCGTCTAGGTCGTAGGACCCATCCGGGTCGACGCGTTGTTCGTGTCGTCGTGCCATCTGGGTCGTAAGGCCCGTGTAGGTCGTCAAGCTCGTTTGGGTCGTCGGGCCCATATGGGTCGTTTGAGTCGTCAGGTCCGTCCGGATCGCCCGGATCGTTCGGCCCATCCGGGTCGTCCGGCCCGTTCGTGTCGTCGTGCCTATCTGGGTCGTAAGGCCCATGTAGGTCGATAGACCCGTTTGGGTCATCGAGCCCATCCGGGTCGTCGGGCCCATCCGAGTCGCCGGGCCCGTCCAGGTCGTTCGCCCCATCCGGGTCTTCGGGCTCGTTCGGGTCGTCGGGCCCGTCCGGGTCATCGGGCTCATCCGGGTCTTTGGGCCTTCCTGACCCGTTCTAGTCTTTGGGCAGCCTGACCTGTTTTCGTCATTGGTCCTACCTGGTCCATTCGGGTCTTCGGGTCCGCGTGACCCTTTCGGGTCTTCGTGTCCGCCTGATCCGTTCGGGTCTTCGGACCCACCTTATCCGTTCAATTCTTCGAGCCTGCCTAACTCGTTCGGGTCATCGGGCCCTCCTGACCTGTTCGGGTCTGCGGGTCTTAGGGCCTATCTGACCCGTTCGTTTCTTCGAGCTTGCTTGAGCCATTCAAGTCATCGGGCACCCAAGCCAGTGCGGCGACCCAAGGTACGAGTTAGATTGCGTTAACAACGCCACACTCTTATTAACCTTGTTTTCGGCAAAATACCATGTACGAGACATCGACTACAAGAGATACAAAATCGTTGTGAGTGACCCGGGTCAGGAGGAAGAAGGTAATTGCTCCTTCATCCCTCGCAATTTCTTAACGGATAGTAATTTCAGGCCCACGGGCCTGGTTGGTCCAGATGATTTCGGATCGGAGCCGTTCACTTGGGAACACTGGTATACTCTGAGAATAGGGTACTTCAACTGCGCGAATCCTGTGAGTGACGATCCACGGTATGTTAAGGTGGAGAGAGGCGAATGTGGGAGAGGAGGGCACGTGTACGCGGTATTGGAACCATCGTTGTATGAGATTCGTGTGAAGGACATCAAGGTTGGGTGCGATCTGATGGTGGCAACGGTGGTTGATTGGTCACCAAACGGGAATGTTAGCTACGACGAGATCCGTGGCGTGATAAGTGAGGGAATTCAGTTGTCGTGGTTGCCGGTGATTTGCGAGAATCGGTGTGGGAGGGGAACGGAGTGTAAGGTTATCAACGGAGAAGTCCAGTGTGAGAAACATTACTGCCATTACGCCTACCACACCACCGATAAATGCGGTATCATCCACTTCCTCCATTCTTTCATTCCTCATTATTATTTTATTTTATTATATTTTAATACATATCTCGTGTGTTTAAACTATTCATTCAATATTCTACAAAAATGATTAATTTATCATGGAGATTTTTACACACTTGATGGACGTGTATTTCTTTTCATTTAATTTTTGTAATTTTTTAATTTTGAGTTATAAATTTAAAATTATAATAAATATGATTTTTAAGCAAATTAATAAAAAGGTTAATAAAATTTTAAAATTAATAATCAGATTTGTTTTCTAAGTTGGAATGGTTAAAATCCTGTTTTTTTTTTGTTAATTCAACAAATTCTTTTTTTAGTTCGATAGTGTTGGGTGATGTAGTGGGTTGACGGGTGACTATGAACTTATGGTACTGTAAATACTTTATCCACAAAACTAAGGCCATTTCTTTCTTCACCTTTATAAATTCAACTTGAACTTTCATATTCTTTTATTCGAGAATGTCGAATTTATTATGTAATTTGTATATTCTAAACTGCTCTGAAATATAAAATAAAAGATCATTCTAGATTATATAATTCAAAATATAAATCTATTTTAAATTATATAATCTAAATGTAATTTTTCTATTTTGAATTATGTATTTTAATATGCATTTTTTATATTTTAAATTATATTTTCTAGAATGTAAAATAAAATATATATTCTAAATTATATATTTCAAAATTAAAAAAAAAATTCTAAATTGTATAATTGAAAATAAAAAATTTATGAAAATGTAGAAATATATATATATATATATATATATATATATATATATATATATATATATATATATATATATATATATATATATGAAGTTTACAGGGGTCACTAGTGGTTAGAAGATCTTGGCCAATTATATTAGGACATGTTTAAATAGTTTTGTAAATGGTTTTTAATAGAAGGATAAGAAAAAATAAAATTATTTTTTCCATAAACTCATTATTTTAATTTAATTGGTAAAATCTCACTTATATTAATGTCTCTAAGGTGGTTTAGTTTAATTGATAAATTACTTTTAATTTGCTGAATTTTATTCTATATTTCTTTTCTTAATTCTTTAATGATGAAAAATTTACTTAAAACATACTCTGCGTCGTACTTTCAAACCTTATTTCATTATGGTTATGACGAGAAACATTATGTAAGTTGCAATTTGATAAACTTAGGCTTATGGTTCTTTTATTTGTCTTTCTCAGGTGACTTTCTCTTTCGTTTGCCACTTTTGGACTGACACGATCTTTCATTCTTTTATTTGTTTTTACATGCGCCATTTTTGGATTGACACGATTTTTTATTCTTTTATACTTTTGTTTTTTTGCAGCTTATCTTAGAGGCGTTATTTTTGGTAAGATCCTTTTCTGTGTTTCCTAGAAACTGAATTCACATCATACAACAATTTTCATTAGTTTATATTTGAGCCAAGTTATGAATCAGACTGAAGCATGTTCCTATATCTTTGTAGGAATAGGTAGCAGAATAACATTTAGCACGAAACAATTAGACAACCCAGTTGGACTGCAATACTTTTATGGAGGAATATTCATAGGACGACAAATTATACCAATATATTTGGCTGCCAGATATCTGTTTGGAGATGGACTTATTCTTGTGCTATTGATCTACAAATGGCGCCGAAGACATTCTTGTGCTATTGATCTACAAATGGCGCCGAAAATATAAATCCCATTAGGTACGAATACAAAGAAATTAAAAAAATGACCGGAGGTTTTAGAGTGAAATTAGGTTAAGGAGGCTTTGGTGTTGTATATAAAGGAAAACTCGGAAGTGGGTTGGACGTAACGGTAAAGATGTTGAGCAAATCTAGTGATAATGGACAAGATTTCATGAATGAAGTAGTTACCATTGGAAGAATACATCATGTAAATGTGGTGCGTCTTCTTGGATATTGTGTTTACAGAAAAAAGCGAGCTCTAGTTTATGAATTTATGTCAAATGGATCATTGGATAAATATATTTTCTCCAAAGAAGAAAACAATCATTTAAGTTATGAGAAAATATATGAAATATCTCTTGGAGTAGCTGGTGGAATTGCTTATTTGCATCAAGGTTGTGATATTCAAATTTTGCATTTTGATATCAAGCCTCATAATATTCTTTTAGATGACAACTTTGTTCCAAAGGTTTCAGATTTTGGACTTGCAAAGCTACATGTAACAAATGACGGTGTTATCAATATGACTGCAGCAAGAGGAACATTGGGTTATATGGCTCCAGAGTTGTTTTACAAAAATATGGGTGGAGTATCCTATAAAGCTGATGTGTATAGTTTTAGCATGCTTCTAAAGGAAATGGCAAGTAGGAGGAGGAACTCAAATCCTCATGCAGAACATTCAAGTCAGCATTACTTTCCCTTTTGGATTTATGATCAATTTCATGAAGAGAAAAATATTGATATAGAAGATGCTTCAGAAGAGGAAAATATTATAGCTAAAAGGATGTTTTTGGTAGCACTTTGGTGTATTCAGTTAAATCCAAGTGATCGACCTTCAATGAACAAGGTAATAGATATGCTTGAAGAGATGGTTGAAGGTCTTGAATTACCTCCAAGGCCTTCATTTTACAAAAATGAAACATACAGACATGAAAATATTAACTCTAGACTTGATGATATTAGCTCTGACTTTTCTAAATCCACTTACTCTGATAGTCAACCTAATAAAAGCATAACATTAGATTCATCTGAGAGTGTTGAAAAGGACATAAGTAATATAACTTAAATTAGTTGTAATGTTGATGGGATTAATAAATTAATGTGAATGGTTGGTCCTTGGATATTGGTTGTAATTGTTTGCTATTATAGATGATTATGGCTTTTAAAGACTTTCATGTAGTAAGGAAGTGTGACATTAGTGCAATTTTTCATAGGCCTAATTCTCTTTTGTCCTTTATTTTGTTGTCACATTTCTCCTCATTTGTAAATTGACATGTGATTCATTTTGATGGTACAAATATATTTCAATTTAATTTTTGAAAGATACCCTATTTTAAAAAGGAGTTAAATATGTTTTTGACTTCTCTATTATAACGAAAAATTGCAATTAGTCATTGCTCAAAACATTGATTTTGTTTGGTCTCCTTGCTCAAAACATTGATTTTGTTTGGTCTCTTTACTTTCTAAAGTAATAGTTTTAGTCCCTCATTTCCAACGATGTTAAATTTTGTCCCATGTTGCAAATGTCATTTCACTTAAGCATTTCCACTACTTACATGTATACTAACAAGTTCAACTTTAATTTTTTTAATGAAAATTAATTTTTTTTAAATGTTGTTGTTCAACATTTTGAAGTTCAGACAGTGGTTTCCCTTGATTCATATTAATTGCAAATTGAAGTCTAATGTCATTGTGAATGTGAGAGAAAATATTTTGAAGAATGTTGGTGGTACAAATGAAAAACCTTGTGGAAAGAAGCATGAGTGTAAATAAATTCCAAAATTATGGTTTTATAGTTTTGTAGCTTTGGAACTATGAGACTGAGTTATGGATCAAAGTGTATAGTGTTCTAATCCTCATATTCACAATTGGGGTCTTCTTCGTGTTAGAAATTTAAGTATTGCAAAATCTGCATTAAATGCCTTAAAGGTTCCTACTACTCGCATTTATTAAATAATTATCCATTTAATTATTTAAATTTCTCGGGTCTTACAATTTTGGTGGGCAAGGTTGTGCTACCACTAAGGTTTGGTCTTTCTCAAGCTTTTAGCTTATGCCTAGTGGTTTTCCAGGTCTACAAGAGGTGTTTTGTTGTGCTGGTTTGATTCTTATGTGATTCAAGAGTCATTATACGGTGTTCTTGTATATTTTGAAAGTGTAATGTTGTGAACTTTGTAAATCTTTTGAAATAGTGCAATGTTAGGCTCAAGTTGCCTTGATTAACTGGATGTAGCTCAAATTTGAGTGAACCAGTATACAAATCTTGTGCATTGCTCTTTTGTCTAACCTTTCTCTCTTGTATTACACTTTAAAGCTTAAAGAATTTTGATTTGAATAATCTTTTTGACATTCTTGTGTGATCTGGCATTATCTATAGCATTGTTCATGTTTGTCTAACTCATTTGAACCTATCTTAACTGATCTTTCATACTTTTTTTTGACTTAAATCACAAATTCACATTTCTACATTTTTCCTAGTTTTTCAGTCGATTGTTTTTGTGATTTAACTTGTTAATTTTATCAGAATTGCATCTATTTGCATCTGTTTAATGAAATCAATCGACTAACTCTATTTTTGATCGATTGAAAGTGTCCAGTCTAGGAGTGTTTGCATCCATACTTGGTGGTTGATTTGATTCAGTTGAAAACTATTTTAGGCTTTTAAAAATCACCTTATTTTTTAACTAGCTAATTCAACCCCCCTCCTTTTAACATTTCAACTATTTCAATACTTACATATAGTTCTACCCAAAACTGTAGCCTATATTCAAGTATAGACAGCGATTTCAAAACTATAGCCTATACTTGTTCTTTTTTCCTTGAGACTTTTAGGCTACGATTATCTAATTCAATTATAGCCTATCCCTTTTGAACTTTTTTATTTATTTTTTGAATTGCATTTTAGGCTATACAAGAGTCGTAACTTATTCCTCCCTTCTAAAATGGATATAGGCTACGATTATCTGATGGAAATGTATCCTATTATGTACTACATGTTACTATTTTCAATTATAGTCTATAACCCACCGTTTTTTACTATGTTTGAATATACTATGATTCATTCACAGTAGTTTAACATTGAAAATAACTGTAGTCACATCTCTTTGTTACACTAGTGAAATAAAAACAAAATTAAAGAAAGTAAAAACAAATACAAAAGAAAACTAGAGATTTAGAAATAAAATAACAAATTAAAAATAGAAACAAAAAAAATAAATAAAAAACAGTAAAATAGATTTTCTACATGGATGAGAAATAATGAAAGCACATCAAGTAAGTTATAGTCGAAAATAGTGGATGATTATTAATGGATACACTTAAATATTAAGTTTTTTTATATATATAAGATATTTTTCTTAGATATACAATAACACTGTTAGTATAACCAACAAGAAAGTCAAGTTCTAATACCACTCTTAAGTACCATAGTAATAAGAAAAGAAGTCAAATAAAATAATAAAAAGATGAAGAAAAGAAACAAAACTAACAATAAACAATGATGCAAATACCACTTTCTTTAAATGTAAGAAAACAACAATAACACCCTTTCCTGAAAATAGAAAAAACAATTAATTGAACATTAAAGAAGAAACTATTTTTCCCATCCTGTTTTTTTTATCAAGTACCAAAGTAGTATAAAAGTAAAGGAAATGATTTTGATATGTCTTACCAAGAAAATACTTTAATACTTTTATAATAAGAAAAGTAAGTACAAAGTAAAATTCTCATGACGTGATACTTCTCTTATTACACTTGAAAAATCATAATTGTCTACACTAATTAACTAATACAAATAAATTTATTCAAGACCAACCTATAACATTAATCCATTACCTCCATAACATTACACTTAATTTATCTTATGCCTATTTCAATATTCGTTGATGAATCCAATGTTATGCTTTCATCATGATGATTAGTAGGATAAGTAGATTCAGTGACATCAGAGCTAATATCATCATTGTATGCTTCAACTTTATAAAAGGAAGGTCTTGGAGGCAATCCAAGGCTTTCAATCATCCCTTCAAGCATATCTATTACCTTGTTCATTGAAGGACGATCACTTGGATTTAACTGAATACACCAAAGTGCAATTAAGAACATTCTTTTAACAAAAATATTATCTTCTTCCGAAGCATCTTGCAAGTCAATATTCTTTTCTTTTTTAAATTGATCATAAATCCAAAAGGGAAAATAATGTTGACTTGAATGCTCCGCATCAGGATTTGAGTTCCTTCTCTTACTTGCCATTTCCATTAAAAGCATTCCAAAACTGTATACATCAGCTTTATAAGTTACCCCACCCATATTGTTGTAAAATAACTCTGGAGCCATATAACCCAATGTTCCTCTTGCTGCAGTCATATTGACAACACCATCAATTGTAGCATGTAGTTTTGCAAGTCCAAAATCTGAAACTTTTGGAACAAAGTTTTCATCTAAAAGAATATTATGAGGCTTGATATCAAAATGTAAAATTTGTTTATCACAACCTTGATGCAAATATGCAATCCCATGTGCTATTCCAAGAGATATTTCATATATTTTCTGGTAGCTTAAATGGGTGCTTTCTTCTTTGGAGAAAATGTATTTATCCAAAGATCCATTTAACATAAATTCATAAACTAAAGCACGTTTTTTTCCATGAACACAATACCCAATAAGACGTACCACATTTACATGATGTATTGTTCCAATGGTAGCTACTTCATTTATGAAATCTTGTCCATTATCATTGGATTTGCTCAACATCTTTACAGCTACATCTAATCCACTTCGTAGTTTTCCTTTATATACAGCACCAAAGCCTCCTTGACCCAATTTCACTTTAAAACCTCTAGTCATTCTTCTTATTTCATTATATTCGTACCTGATGGGATTTAGATGGCTATCTAGCAAGAAATTTTCAATATTTTCATATATTGAAGAATGTCTTCGACGCCATTTGTAGATCAATAACACAAGAATAAGTACAGCTCCAAACACATATCTGGCAGCCAAAAATATTGATATAATATTTCGTCCTATGAATATTCCTCCATCAAAATATTGCAGTCCAACTGGGTCGTCCAACTGTTTCGTACTGAATGTTATTCTGCTACCTATTCCTACAAATATGTAGCCCTGGGAGTAAGAGCTAACGACATGTTTCGGTATGATTCATAACTTCGGTCAACAAGAGCATAAACTAATGAAACTTATTATATGACGTGAATTCAAATTTTAGGAATCACGGAGAAGGATCTTACCATAAATAATGCCTCTAACATAAGCTGCAAATAGAAAATATAAAAGAATAAATATCGTAGCAATCGAAAAAATAGCACACATGGAGAAACATAAATAAAAAAACTATAAGCCTAATTCTATCAAATGCAAGTTACAAAAATGTTTCTCGTCATAACCACAACAAAATAATCATTAAGTATCATAAATAAACAAATAGAAATTTATTACAGCTTGTTGTATCCACTCAAGCATAAAATTTTATTACGACAATATTTTAAAATTTTATGCCTTCAATATTATGGTATTTGTTTTGCTGCAACACAGGTGGTAAAAAGGTTTGAATGTATAATAATGTAGGTACATTTTTCATTATCTAAAATCATGGAATATAACCCTGCAAATTAAAACTAATATATCCATAACTAAAAAAATCATCTTTTAAGTTATAAAATTATTATCTAAACATATTTTAATACAATTTGCCAAAATCTTCTACCTAACACGTATAGATTTCCTACACAATATATATATATATATATATATATATATATATATATATATATATATATATATATATATATATACACACACTAAACTTCAAAATATTTTTTATAGAACATAAAATTACTTTATCATACTTATTAAATTAGAGAAATGAAAAAATACAAATATAAAAATAGTTTAATTAAGTGGCATGTATTTCATAAATTTGAAGATTTTTATTAAGCTTTTTATTAAAAAATAAAAAGTTGTTTTATTCGGTGTTCAATTTCTTTTGTTTTTCTTTATATTGTCTGTCATTTGATTTATTTTATTAAGAAATGGGAATTACTTCCTGCATCCTGTCAATTTGTTTTCTCATCTCATAAAAACCCTTTCGGAAAGTATTTTTCGTAAAAGGTGAGGACATACGTTTTTCAGAAGAAAAAAGTTCAGAATGAATTTTTGAGTTTCACAAAATAAATTTCGAACTTGAATGAGGGTACATAAAGAAAATAATGGAGTGTAGGAAGTAATTATTGTAAGGTCTATTTATTTTCTGCTTTTTATTTTAAGGACTGTCCATATCGTTTGGGCCTAAGGGTTGACCCAAAAAGGGGATTCAAACCTAATATGTCCTAGTCTCACCCATTCACTTCACTCTACAGAAAGCGCAGCCGTCAAGCCCCTATCTTCTTCCACAGATCTTCTGCTAGGGTTTGATCCTATGTTCCTTTCGAGCTAGCCCAACCTCGTTCCCCCTTCACGTAAATTGTTCTTGAACCGTGCTCTTCGCGTTCTAAGTTGGTTCTCATGGTTCTGTTGGGCTTACTGTAGCAACCTTGCTACTTCTTGTGTCTTTATTCTCAACTCTTGGGTCCGTTTTCGAAGCTGTTGGGTTCGTTGAGTCAGGTGTCGAAGTCTTTTGCTAAACCCTTTCTAGGTAAGAGAAGCTTGAGTTTATGGTTATCTGTAATTTTTGAATGCTTCCTGAGTCTGAATCATATGCATGAAGTATGCTCGTGGTTTTATTGCATGATATTGGTGAAAGCATGATTTTTGGTGTTGTGTTCTGTGTTTTTGCGAGTGAACAGTGGTGGGCACTATTTTTCTCGTCCAAGCGAGCATGTCTCGCCTAGGCGAGACTAACAGAGGCTCGCCCAAGCTTTTATGCGGAAACTGTCGCCCAGGCGACTGGCTTTCATTTTGAGCAAGGCGTGATGTCGCCTAGGCGAGAAGGGACTCGCCTGAGCGAGAATCCGCAGGGGCCGCTGTCCTACTACTCAAGCTCTCGCCTAGGCGAGGAAGGGCTCGCCTGAGCGAGAGGATCTCTCGCCTGAGCGAGGTCTTCTAGCCTGAGCGAGACTGGGGAAGGTTTTATGCTTTGGTGTGAATGGCCCACGGATATGGTTGCTTGCTGTATGAATTGGGAAGCATGAGATGTATGATTTTTCGTTTATGCATGATGTTGGTATTATGGAAACTTTCTGATTGATTGGTGAAACATGTACAAAGTGTGAGTAGGACGTAATTCCATGACTCTTGTAGTGAGAGCTCATGGTGGTTCCCCACCTAATGGACATAATTCCATGGGCCCTCCTAGGGGGAGTCCATGGTGGTGTCCTCATCTATTGGACTTAATTCCATGAACCTCGAGGTGAGAGTTCATGGTGGTGCCTCAACGGCAGGACGTAATCCCACGAGAGTAACGTGGTGGTGCCTCAAGGCCAGGACGTAATTCCACAAAGGCCACGTGGTGGTGTCTCAAGTAAGAATGTAATTCCGCGAAGGCCTCGTGGTGATGCCTCACTGCTAGGACGTAATTCCACTGTCTTGTGGTGGTGCCTCATTATGCGTATTCGGATAGTCTAGTATTGGAGTCTTAAATGGTTTGGTACCTCATGTGTGGTTTTCCATTATTTATGCTTGACTATGTGATTGGACGTTTTGTGTTATGATGAAAAAACATTGTGCTCTAGCTTACCCTTTCGCTTGTTTGTATGGTTGTATGTGGTTTTCCTCCCTTGCGATGATCATCAATTTTATTGATGTGAGCAGATGTGAGAACCCCTAACAGTGGTAATGATAATAGGAATGCTACAGCTTGATGGTTATGGACGGGTATTGGGTCCACTATGGAGCCCATCGCTGAAGGAGTTTTATTAGTTATGATGCTCTTGTATGTACAAGACTTTGAACTACTATTTTTCACCAGTGTACTTTGTTTTAGGTCATGTGGGACCTCTTTTTATGTTAAATGGGTATGTTTGGTGTACTATGTACCTTCATACTCCAAACTCTATAGTCTATGAATATTCATATATGTAACGTTTTATTAATATGAGGTTATCCAATTTTTAGGATGTTACAATTATCTTAACAATATTATAAGATTATGTGACTGTTGCTTTTATTTCTAATCCATTCATCAACCTGTTATTTTTTCCTTTAACTTTTTTTCAATTTGTTACTTAATTCGTTCAAGAAAAATTAACTAATTATCACATTCCTGATAAAATCAAATAAGAAAGTACTAAGTTATACCCCAAAAAAATTGAAAACTTAATTAAAAAAAAAAAGACAGAAATAATTACTTACCTCGAGTATAGCCCAAAATCTTTTGCCAAGGTTCTGAAACACAGGAGAACAATAGTGTTAATATGAAATTTAGAAAATTAATGAACAAATTCACTTAGAGAAACAATGAATCGCAAGTAAAAATCCCAATTCTAAGAAGATTCACATCATAATATTTAATAACGCAAATGATTTTGGTTTTTCCCTATAAGACAACCTTTAATTAACATAGCAGAACAAAAACAAGGGTATTACGGATTTGATCTTTTCGATATTATTTTGATATTTTAAAATATACTAATTATTTTTAATAGATCAAAATTAATATTATTTGGAGGTACTAAATACACAGTAAAGAAAACATAGTAAAGAATTTTAGTTGTGTTAGTATCACTATCATCATTTTAACTGTCATTATATTTGTCATCCCATATGGACCATCGTCTTTACATTTGTCTCTCAACCGTCGTATAAAATTCGTTTCCCTTTAAAATATATCAAAGACATAACTAACTCAAATATTTACATAAAACATATTAATATTAAAAAAGTTTAACAAACTATATCAAAATTTTAAAATAAAAAAATTTTAATTTTATTCAAAATTTAAGAATTAAAAACATAATTAAATCTTATTTTTACACCGTAACTTAATTTTTCTTCGTCTTTTATCATGTTCAGTTGTCCGTACTGCATATGTTACTTGTCACATTCTGTTGATAAACTCTTTATATTACTCTAATTCATCACCTTTCTACCACCTGGCCTCAACCCACTGTAACAGCCAACACCAACTAAGATGGAATTGAAAAAAGAAGGGAATTTGTTGAAATGATAAAAAGGATGAATCAGTAGAATTAATAAAAAAAAGTAATATTAGTCATTCATATTTAGAAAAAATAATCTAATTGTTAATACAATAATGAGTTTTAATAAGCTTATTTTATTTTACGTTAGTTAGCTTAAATGTTATATATTCATAATAATCTAAACTTTTTTCTAAGTGTTTGTTCTTAAATAGCATAAAATTAAAAATTACTAAAAGGTGGCGCAATATATATTTGAAATCTAAAATATTGTTTTTTTTTTTTCCTTTTTATCCTTAATAACTTTTTTTAATTCTTGATTCTTAGTTTTTTCTTTCCTTTTTTACTTTGTTTCAGTTAATTGAAACGTGTCATCATTAAAGGGCATATGATAAAAAAATTCCACAAATCGAATAGAAAAAAAAAAAAAAAATAAAAAAAAATTAAAAAAAAAAAAAAAAAAAAAAAAAAAAAAAAAAAAAAAAAAAAATTTTAAAAAAAAAA
>Ga0214545_1000399_pt1 | contig 67268 bp, 26 predicted proteins | sample CNSS4metaG_FD_160064 | JGI IMG/M metagenome (GOLD analysis project Ga0214545, IMG submission 160064) | Root nodule microbial communities from cowpea collected in UCLA plant growth center, Los Angeles, California, USA - CNSS4 | ecosystem: Host-associated > Plants > Roots > Nodule | place: USA... | reverse complement strand
AGATTTTTAGTTAAGATTATTTATATATTTATCTTTATTTTTTATTTTTTATATAAAGTAATTTATTTATATTTATTTGAAATACGGAACATGTATCTAGTAATTTATTTATATTTATTTACATATAAAAAATGAAAGATGTTATAGATAAAAATTAATTATAATATATTATATACTGATAAAACAAATTAAAATCTCTTTAAATAAAATATTATATTAAGAAGGAAGAAATTTTTAGATAAAGTGAAAATGTGATAACTGAACAGATTTATTTGGGATCCGTAAAATTAAAACAAATTTCATATAAAATAACTAAATTATTAAATTGATAAGAATATGATAATGTTTTCTTTTCAGATTTTTCTTTTTCTTTTGCTTTATTTTCCCTTTCCTATCTTCTGTCTTCTCTTCTCCGTGAATTTGTCTGCAACGTAAACGGTGTCAACTTTGCAACTGCGTCCACATTCCACCTTTTTGCAGCACCACAATGTGTCTTTTCCGCGTCCAGAGAGAAGGCCGTGTCCGGCCCAGAAAATAGCGTCTGACACCGCGTTGTGTGCGCTTCCGACGAGTGTCCGTGTCCGGTGCGCCTCCGAAACGGGAAAGCGTGGCTCAGACGCCGTGTCAGAGCTTCGTAGAGTTTCATGAGTTTGTATGGAAATGTATTACACTTGGTCATGGTAGAAGTGCCCAGTGAGGCAATTGCACCTCTGATTCAGTATTATGATCCACCTTTGAGGTGTTTTACTTTTCAAAATTTCCAGCTAGCGTCTACTATTGAAGAAGTTGAGCAAATTCTGAAATTCCCCTTGGGGGATAGGAAGTCGTATTTGTTTTCAGGCCTACTCATCTTTGACCATACTCGCTTCAGTGTTACAAGTAGAGGAAAGTGAATTGCTAAGGAAGAAACATATTAGAAACAAGGTGGAAGGATTTCCCCTACCTAACTTGGAGGATATTGCTCAGAGGATGACTGCAAAAGGAGAGAAATATAGCCGTATGGACTGGTTATATTCCACATATGTGATCAACACATAATATAGTTGCAATAGACATATTTATGGCTTACAAACAAGGAAGAGAAGTCTGTTGTGAGAAGAAGAATCAAAGATTGTTTGCTAATTGTCAATATTAGAAGTTTGGATGGTCATTCACGTCTTTAAGCAAAGTGGTAGAGCGAAATGCCCTATTATAGACTTTAAAGACCATAATATCCAGGGTGATTTGGATCGTAAATATCAAGTTGTCAATTGCTAATTCCATCCAATTCAAAACGTCAGAAACTAAAATATTGCAAACGTTAGGTGAGGGATTAAAACAAAAAATTAACAATAGTTAAGGGACGAAAAACATAATTAACCATTTAAAAATTAATATGTAAAATTTTATTATAAAATTTGCAATAATAATAATTGATTAAAAATATTTTAAATAAAATTTTATTAAAACTTTGATATTTTAAAACTTAATATTTTAAAATTTATTATTTATTTTATTATAAAATTTACAATAATAAATTTTGATTAAAAATATTTTAAATAAAATTTTATAAAATTTTTTGATATTTTAAAACTTAATATTTTAAATTATTTTAATCAAATTATTATTATTTTTTAAAAATGTATATAAAACTTTAGAAATTATTATAAAAGTTAAAAAAATAAAAAGATGTTGAATCGTTAGTAAACAGTCCATGCGATGTAATTAATTAGTAAATTGATTCATTTTAGTGAAAAAACTAGTCAAATCATTAGTAAATTGACCATGCTATGTAATTAATTAGTAGACTGACCCATTTTTGTAATAAATAGGTTAAAGCGACCCATTTTTGTAAAAGAATCTAAATATGTCTGTTAATTGTGTTATGTGACCATTTTCTTGCACTGTTACCCACCCTCCTTAAATGTTACCAGATAATATTTTGTTACATACGATCATGACCATATCTTTCCTAAATATTTACTATTTAATGAGAATTATTTTTAACTTAGTTTAAATTATAAAATTTAAAATATAAAAATAATAAATACATAAATATAAATGTATAAAATTACAATTTCCTAATTTCACAATTTTTTATTTTCATATTTTCATAATTTCATAATTTTATAGTTTTATAATTATATAATATTATATTTATATATTCCATAATTATGAATTTTTTTTTATAATTTTATAATTTGTTAATTTTTGTAATTTTTTACTTTTTTATTATTTTGTATTTCATATTTTACATTTTTATAACTTTGTATTTTTATTTTATTTTCTTATCTTTGTTTTTATGATTTTATAATTTTAATTAAAATTAAAAACAATTTTCTTTAAATATAATAAATATTTAAGAAAGTTTTATCGGTCTTTTGAAATAAAATACTTGGAACAAAATATTATAGGACGTCATTCAATGTGACAATAAAAAATAATTATCACATCATAAATTAAGAATAACAGAATATCTAACTGTAAAAACTCAATTAAATTTTTTTAAAATTTTAGAAACTTAAAATATTACATAAATTTATTAAAAACTTAATTACAAATTTTTAAACTTATCAAGAATTCAACACATAAGACTCAAAATTATCAAATTTTTATCTCAGGTAAGGTGTTATTTTATATTTGCCGGATCCTTGGTTGGAAATAAGGAGCAAAGCCTATATGCAAAAATTCTGAGTCCAAAAATACAATATCGATTAAAATTTGGTACACTTTTCTTAATATGTATTTTTTCAAAGGTGATGCTGTTGCGGGTAAGGTAGCTCAGATTGTAGGGGTTCCATTCCATCTAAGTCATGGAGACCCTTTCAAGGTTTACATTACCCCCCACTTGTTCCAGCTTTCAGTTCCCGAAAATCTCTGTATTATCTCGTTTCTCAAATGCTTTTTCCACAACCACTCCACTGGTTTCAGTGCTAAGAGTAAGAGCTGGTCCTCCTTCAGGTTAGCCGCTCTGTTTCTTGGGTCCCCGATTGGACTTGTTTCATTACTTCCTTTTATCCTTTGCTGAGAAAGTTAGCATCTTTTGAGAGGATAAGGGGTTTGGGGTAATGGGTAATAGGCAAATTGGACATGCTAGCATAATTCTCATAGTTATGAGTACTTATATACAAATATCATTTGTCTGAACTCTGAAGAGTGTTTCCCTCTGCTAGAGAGACACCATCTTCAGTTTTATTTGCAGATACTTTGTATTACAGTTTGATAACTTAGATTCTGGATTGGAAAGATTAGTTGAAGACGCTCTAATCTTTGCTACTTTGGAACACTTGTTTTTAAAAATAATAATTCTGACTTGTATCGTTGTTTCAACTGAATGTTTAGTCTGAGAAAACTTTGAAATTATATTATCGTGCTTGGATAATTAAAAAAAAAAAAAAACATTTTATTTTTTGTTACATTACTTGATAGCTAGGTTTAAGAATGACGGAAAACATTATCTTATTTCAGTAAATTTATTTTTTTGGAGTTTGGATAGCAAGAGAATGAGGTTGGACCGTTAGAAAGAAGAGGAATTTGAAGTGTAGTTTTCTTGAATGAGTAGTTTGTTGATACATTCAAATTGAGGGTGCATCAAAACAAGTAAACGACTGTTGTCAAACAACTGTTTCAGTTATCTGTCGGGGAATTTAATGGCTTCCTTTTGTTTATTATTGTTATTCATTTTTTGACTATTAGTCTGTTAAAATATGTGTTGTATTGTAGGTTTATATTAGAGTTGCAAATTTTCTTCCAAGATCTTAATTAAAAAGCTAGTGTGGTTGGACATTCTTATTTCAATTTTCTTTATAACTCCGGGGCCTTCTTTCCAATCATGTACTGCAAGATATAATAACCATTCATGCGGTTTAAAACCTAATAGCATAAGCTTTTAGGAGAACTGGTCATTGATATGGTATTAGAGTCCCTTTGATACAGTACGCAAGACTTCAATCCTAGTTGTCCGTTGGATTTCAGTACAAGGTAGCTGTCTTAAGTATTGACACAATGTCCTAGCCTGGGACAAAAATAGAGCCCTTAAATCAAAGGGTGTAAATAAAAATTAAATTTGGAGACAAGATAGCTAAGTATAAGCATTGCCTACTCCTGAAGGCCTAAAAGGGTTCTTGCATGAGGGAACATGTGAGAAAAAAATTGCTGATCAGTTCTTGCTTAACTATTCATTGGCAGATATCTGATCTTTGTAACTTCTATATCTATTAAAATACATGTTTATTTCTATCCTTTTAGCCCCAACATAAGTAATACTTAATCCTTGGCAATTTATCCTTTTTTCTTTTCACTTGTAGACCTTGTTTCTGTTGAAATCTAATTGGTTGAAACTTATATTTTTAGTGAGTGGTGCCGATGAGGATGTCCTGCAAATATTTTTTAAGGAGAGAGAATTAAATGGTGATTTTATATCAAGAACTTCTGATTTATTATGGAGAAGAAACTTCAAAAACTCTGGTGATTATGACATTAACGCGCTGACTGATAATACTTCTCAACAAACAGAGCAGGTGCAGTAGACTCTTTGTTTCTAGTTTCAAATCATCCGATCCAATTTATTACATTTGATCAATTGTGTCAGTTTTGTTTGTTTCTTGCCTTGTACTGATCCATTACAAATTTTGTATGTTGATTCATTGGTCAAGTAATTCAATTTGATGTGCCTTTTCTAATATTTGTAGATCACAGAAACTGACAACGATGGCGGTTTTTTGAAACTTACAAGAACCCAAGAGTGGTTAACAGGCGACAATTCTCCTCCAATAAACAAGAAGGTGACTGCTAAGGTATGCTTTAGAGTATTTTTTCATTTACATCCCATTGACAGGAAGTGGGAATTTGTATATGAAATGTGAAATTGATATGTTGCAACTAATATTTTATTCTGTCAAAAATCTTCACATTCACCTTCTCTCGGGTAAATAAATAATAACTCGGTCATCCAATAATGTTGGATGCTTCACTTCATATACCAACAGATGTTGCAGGACAGCAGCGCAAGGCGCAAGAAACTGAACATGCTCAAGTATGAATCTGTAGGATACCTCTCTTGACCTTGATATTGTTCTTTGTTAGCTCAAGTTAGTGACATCAGTGTTTTCTTACCTCAAGGCTGTAGGTTTTGATCAATTAGAAGTTCTGATGTTGTTTAAGCTTCTTATTATTTCAATTTTATTCTTAATTGTAGCTCAAGAGGGAATTACTACTTCTATCTGTGGGTATTGGATTGGCATGTAGTGGATATTGCTTGGTAATTTTTTCAGTACAGGTAAACTTTAATTTTCGTGCTGTCTCAAAAAAGTCTCATCAATTTTCTATTGTGATTAGGAACAATTTTTATGCTTCTTACCACTCAATTTTTCTCTCTTTCTTCATGACAAATTCTAATTTTAGATGGATGTCAGTAACATAATGGTTTAACTTCAAACACTACCCCAAGATTTAAGTTTCTTATTATTTTCTTCACTGATGTGTGCCTCTCTTATATTTTTAGGCTGCTATAAGTTACGGGATCGGAGTACTTTTCAGGTTTGTTATTGCCTTTTATCATATTGGTTATGTCTTATTGAAGTAATTGTTAATGCTCTAAGATACTATGCTGAGACCATTAGAGCATCTCCAATGCATGGGTTATAGTCAAGGTCTTAAGTTTAAGATTTGAGTCTTATAAGAAACCTTCACTGGAGCATGTTAATGTGGCATGAGAATCTTAAATTCAAGACCTTGGATCATTATAATAAAAATATATTCTTCATCTCATGAAGGTTGTACTTGCATTGGAGTGTAAACAAAAAAAATATTTTTCATCTCAATGAAACTCTTTCATTGAACCAAAACTTGCAAAATATCTTAAAAATTATTTGGCATGGTAGGATCCACATAAAGTAAAATAAGATCTCATACTATGGCTCTTGCATTGGAGATACCCTTAGAGCCTTGGTTGATATTTACTCATCACTGTTTCTCTTTGTGGGTGAGAAAAAAACAAGTAACTGTTCTTATCATTCCTTATTATTACTTAACTGATATATTGTTTCGATGCAGTTGCTTGTACCTTCAACTCTTGTATCAACATGCAGACAACATATCCAATGAAAATGTTCCTCAAATATTCAAGAAAAAGAAGTCAAAGAAGTACACATGAAAACTTGTGCTTTGAATTTGATGTAATCCTGCCAGTTAACATGCTCTGATGTTGACATTTTCTTATCCCTTGTTTTGGTCAACAAATGTTTCTTAACCAGAATTGGTATAAGAAGTGAGGACCTTGAAGATTTCTTGGAGAGGTCAATCAAGGGTAGCAGTATTTCACTTTCATCTCCCAGGCTTGTTATTCCAGCAACAATATATGGACTTTGGATCCTGTTTCATCAATATTTTGCCAATGACTTTTTTGATTTCCAGGTAATCCTTTCTGGCATGTATATCAAAAAATGTAAAAAATGTTTCTTCAGCCACTAAGCATTTTCTTTTGAATAAATTTCATCATAAACGCGTATAGAGGAAGAAAAACGAAAGTAAAATTCTCATATAAGAGTTATACACTTAACTCTTATAAAAGTTATCTCATTTAATTTTTCTACAAGCTAAAGTACATAAATTGATATGAGCCTACAAAAGAAGCTCAATTCATTTTATCTTTTCTTTCCCTTCTATTTCTACTTATAGAGAAATTTATCCAATCTTAGTGTTACTATTCAACTTTCATCAACTTCATTGGTCACTTATTTATACTTGTCTCTTGTTCACCGTAGCTTGTGCCAGCCATGTTCGGAATGTTTGTCTACAAGGCTGCTGCTCTGGTGCAAGTTTATAGAGACAATGAAGGCTTGCGGTTTGTGTTTCCAGAAAACGAAGATGGATCAAGCGATTGAAGTATTTATTTTCCTATGCTCAGCACTCATCACTCATCACTCAGCAGAGTACTATATATTGGAACATTGGAAATGCTGAGCTGCTGCATTAACTGAGTACTACTGATCACAGAGGTTACAACCTTCACTGCATTCATCTTTTGTTGAATTTTAGAACGATGATGCTATTTCATTACAGTAAATAGTAGATAGTGTATTAATATCTTGTTCTTGAAACTAACAATTGTTGACTGTTGACAGTTGTTATAAGGTAAAATATTACATGCACTTTCGTTTATCCTATGATATTGTCTTGTCACACTAAATAGTCTTAAAGTGTGGAAGGTTCATCCTTAATCATTGATCTTGGATATAGTAATAAACATCTTACATTTACTACTTTCCGCATCAAGTCTCAGGTAGGGTTGGGCAAAAAATCCAATTTTGTTGATCCAATTATTTTTTTTCTGATTGAATTCATTTTATTAAAAATTTAATCCATTTAAAATCTATTTTATTGGATATAGATTTCAATCTAATCTACACTTTATATAATTTATGGATTAAATATTCATTTTCTAAATCTAAATTTTCAAAAATGGATAATCTAAAAAATCCAATCAAAATTTTTAATTTAAATTTTTAATTAGATTATAATAAATGTTGATATGGACTAAACTAAATCCAGCTTCGGAGGGCTGTGCCTGACGACCTGGGACTAGACAGGTCTGACTATCATGAAGGGTCCGACAACTGTTAATAACAACCACCTCATTAGAGTTAATAATCAATGCAAATATGTAACTCAACTATTCTCACGTATAAATATTATACCTCTTCTCTTATATTATTTTCCCCTCTTGTATCGTTTACTTTCCAAAATTATATTTCTTATTTGGAGTCAACGAATGAGTTAAGTTAGGCCATACAAATACAAATCTACTCATTATTTTGTCTAATCCAAATGTTTGTTGTTTTGCGAAGTTTATTTTTAGTTAATTTTTGACGTAAATCACAAATGTTAATGTCTATTTTAAAATTAATTTATACATCCGTTGTATTTTATTTTTAATTTCTCATATTATATTGTAATTTTATATTATAGATGACAGTATTTTTTCTAGTGTTGTTTGTATTGATTGATTTATTATCTATTGCATGAAGCTTATAATTTAAAACTTTTTATATCTTAAAAAAGTAAATAGCCCACGGATAATGGGTTAACATAATTTCACCCATAATTCCACTCAAACTATGTAAAATATGTTACTCAATTATACAAGATACTTTTATAGTTATCCACAGCCAAGATGGTTCGACCTGGCTCCATGGTTGAAACAAGTTGGTCTAGGTTCATGACAGAGATTAGTCCGTCAAAGTCCATGATAGAGATGAGTCGGTTCAGGTCGAGATTAGCTGACTCGACAACCTATATTTTTTGAGTTGAGCCAATTGATAATGGATAGTCCAAAGTTGATTGTTGAGACAAAAGTAACCTAAATCAAAAGTTTAAATATATATATATATATATATATATATATATATATATATATATATATTATGTTTAAAAAAGGAAGTCCATGAGTTGGTCTTAATCCACATAACTTTTTTGGATCTTTTGTGAGAGTTTTGGTTCTGTAAACTTTTTTTACCTCAATTCATGTGAATCAAGATCAAACCTAATGAACTAGACCAAATTGACATCTTTATAATTTTAAATTAATAAAAAAAGTATTTTTCTCAGCACGTACCTTCTTTCTATATCTCAATAAGAATGAAAAAAGTTCAAATTATTTGTAGGTTTAATATATTCTAGATTTTATGATTTGAAAATTTATTTAAGAATATAAGATATTCAAAATCGTGTTTTAGATTGTATAATCTAAAATACATTTTCAAAGATAATTTCAAATTATATTTTTAAATTCTAGAATCAGAAGATATAAAACATACGTATGGAGATACAAGAAAATTAAACTTTGCAAGGTTCATAAGTGACATTTTAAATGATGTTAAGGGTAACATTAGCCTTCAAAGCTCACACATAAGGGTGACATTTTAAATGATGTTAAGGTTCGTAAGTGACATTGTCTCTCTTTCAATATTTTCTTCGAACCCCAACACGCTTCTCTCTTGCGGGTAAACTGAAAGTTTGATACAAGCATGTGAGATACATAAATGCTCCACCTCAATCCAGTTTTCTCTTTAATGTTTATGTCCATTCAACACGTGTAAGTTGTTAATTGATTTTAAATAAATGTAATATAAGTGATTTCATTTAATCTGGTTAAAGTTTTTGTTTTCAATATTGAAAGCTATCTAAATTGCTAGATATATGCAGTTTTCTTAAATAAGATAACTATATATACAATTTCCCAATTTAATAAAGTATTAAGTTATTGATAGTTACGATAATGAAGATAATGAAGTGTTTAGGCTCTTCACCATCTCTTTATAAACCACCAAGTTGTTGATATAAATAAAACTCAAAAACAATATTGAAAAACATTTTTTAATTACGATAGTAACAACTTAAATAGAATTTTATTAAAAGTTATTTTTATTCTAAAAATTAAGATGATAAAGTGAGTTAGATTTGTCAAGACATTCTATCGGCTTTCCATAATTTAACGAATACAACTACTATTTTGCTTCGTGAACTAATTCCTTAAACTAAAATTTAAAAATTAAATTATTTAATTTATTATGTTAATAATATAATCTATAATCTATGGTAATATATAAAGAAGATTCGTTCATATTTCAAAATATCAATTTTACCTTTTAAAATATAATTATTTATTAAATTTTTAAAAATTAACTGTTATTTTTACAAGTTTTTTTTAAAAATTGTCTATCTTTATTTTTTCTCTTTTTTTCTATTTATCAACCGTTATTCTTTTATTTTTCTGATATATTTCGCTTTATTTTTAATAAATATAATTTTATTTTATATATTAACTTAAAAATATTATGTTATCATCACCTACTAATATAATATCACACAAATTTAAAAAATACGTACGCAGACGCGACAACGTCTGTGTACACTAGTAATATTATAATTTAAATCATTATAACTTAATTTTTAATTATTAATCATAAAAAAGTAATTTCATACATAAAAATAACTTATAAATTAAATTTAGTCACTCATTATAAAAAATAAATTAATATATAAACATAATAATATTTTTAGTTTATTTAATTGTAGACATAATTAATCAACTAAAAGCTAAAAATTAACTTTTTAAAATATCTATTAAAATGAAATATAAAACTATGGAAATTTTTTGAATAATTTTATCAACATCCAATCTCTCCGCACCATTTTTACATGCCAAAAGAAGCCACGTTGCCACCTACCACGATTAGTCAAAACATATCATTTTAAAAAAGGATTTACTTGTAATTTTACTTTTATTTAAGTTTTTTCGCATTTTAATTCTACTTCTATAATTTTAACCTCCATATAATATTAGCAAACCAATGTTTATCTAATTTTTAAATTTGAATATAACTATCTGTTTCTATTCTATTTAATTGATTGAAAAACTAAATAAAGTACACATCAAACTATCAAACTGAGAATTAGAAATACAAATTATATTTTAAATTTTTGAAAAGTTAAAGAAAAAAATTATGAGCAGAATTTAAAAATCAAGTGAAAAATATGAGTGTTGTTGTTAAATTTTTTTCTGAGATTCACCTGAAAGAAAAAGAAGAATTAAAATGAAAAAAAGAAAAAAAGAAAAAAAAAAGAAAAAGAAAACCCACTAATCACTACTACTATACTACTATAGTACAGTCTTCTAATGATTTCAGTGCAAGTGACCTGGTTTCTCATCTTCATCTCTTGAATCAGCGTCGCTTTCTCTTGCATCATTTTGTATTATAGCTACCTTCTGCTCAGATGAAAGATAACTAATTTATAATATTATATTGATCGATTCAAACAGATATATTTAAGCGTAGATCGGTATCGTCTTCTTTTATCCACTTGTCGATCGCGAATTTGGGAACCCTAATTCGCAGATCTGATCTCACCTTGCTCCATGGTTATGGCGCCTCGGAAACATCGCGAGCGTGAAATGCTGTTCGACTCCGTCATCGCGCTCGTTTTCATCCTTGTCGCCTGCGTCGACCTCTGTGACGGCGCCACCGTCGTCGATGTCTACCGCCTCATCCAGTACGACATGTCGGGCGTTCCTTTCGGATCTCGACTCGCCAGCCTCAACCATCACGCCGCCTCGCTCCACTTCTCTCCACACACTGATCTCTCTCGCACTGTCCTCCTCATACCACTTCGCGAACTTAACATGTCTTTTGTTAAAGGTTCTTCTTCTTTCTGTTTTTTTTTTCTTTCCTTTTTTTAAATTTTAAGTTTAGGTTTGATTAATATTTATTTGGGTTAATTCTGCTGAGACTTAATTGTCGCGCGTGACGTAATTCGGAGTTGCGGAAGTGGACAGGAAGTTAGGAACGGTGTTTGAGAAGTGGCAGAAGTGTTACTTCAGTGTCACTCTAGATTGGTTAAGATGTTACGCATAATAGTCTGAAAGGGGGTACTTTACATGAATAATACCTGTAAAAATGTCCTAGGGTGCGTTTGGGTAAACGAATTAATTAAGAACTTACTAAACGAGTGTTTTTACTGTGCAATCATTTATGTATGCTATTTTCATAAACTATCCTGAAAAGGAGCTAAAAATCAACTCACAAACATATCATAAACTATTTGAGTGAGCTGTATTATAACACTTACACTAGTTACTCTGTCATGGGATGAGCCCAAACTAGCTGTAAATAAGCTCTTCGAAATGCATCTGTAGTAGCTTATATGTTGTTGGTTTAGGTATGGAGAAGCTCTCGTTCACTAGTTAAGCAGGAAAACTTATACGTTTAATGTTTTTATAAAATTGAGTAGTTATTGCTGTGTTTGTCCTGATGTTATTCATTTTATTAATAATTGAACTGTGTTTCATTTTTTCTGGTTGAATGCTTAACATTTCTTGTCCCTGTCATTTATATTGATTTATATCTTTATTTGAAGGATGTTATTTTGTCTCACTTGTTATTTAACAAGATCAAAATCTTGTGACTGCAATATGGCAGAATATATTGCTGAAAGCAAGCCTCTTGGGGGTTTAATATTTTTGCTTCCCCGGATGTTCAGTTTTGAAAACAAGGATGGTATGGGGAGTAACAATCAAGATGAGAGTAAAGAACCGCTGAGGAATGTATTGGCGGAACTTGAACAAATACTCATACACGCGAACTTACCTGTAAGTATATTTCCTTTTTGTGGACTATTTTCATTTTTTTTTCTTTTGGAATTTCCTATAAAATAAAATATTTTCCAACTGGGGAGGAGGAAGTGACAATCAATTAATTTGTTCTTGAATTATGAATTCCTTTTGACGCAGTCGTGGTGATTTTATTCAGCTACCACTATGTTCTCAGGTTTTATTATATCTTTATCTGTGTTCACCTCCGATCACTTTTAAAAAAAGTTATTGCTTTCTATCATTCAGTCTAGGGTTTAGTGTTTGTTTGATGAAAAGGGTAATTGGCCTTGTAAGACTTTGGATAGCCTCATAATGTGTGTGCAAGTTAAACTTTTTTGGGTTTCAAATGTTATTGCATGCATGCAGTGGTCCATAGCACTTGTACATTCGCTTGTAGCAGATGATTTATTTATTGTGTTTAATATTTATACACCGAGTGCAAATATTTTTAACCTGTCAATCAATTAGAAATCGCTAAAAAGATAAATTTTAAAGAAATTATTACAAAAGTCAACAATTTTAACATAACTTATGATGGAATGTCAGTGTAAAAGCCCTAACACTGTCTGTGTTTTAATTAAGTTCTTATGTATTTATCTTTAGGTTGTGAACTTGTGGTAAATGATCATAAACTAACAATTTATTTTGCTATGACTATGCTTTTGCATGCATATTAGGTCCTTGACTGGTTCATCACTGCTGAGAGATATTTTCGAAACTGGAAAATTTTCTTAACACTTATTTTCTGCCTAGTTTCTGCTCTAGCATAATTTTTTCAGTTTATATCATGGAGCCATTTGTGTAGCATGTCTCAATCAATTCACAGCATAAGAAACGAACTACTGAAGGTGGTTTCTCAATTATCTAAGAAGACTTTATAACACTGTGCTGAGTATTATTATTAAAAGTAAATTACAATGATACACCTTCAGATATTTTCTCAAAGTACACTTGCTTCTTCTGCCTTTTTTACCATTGCGATGGCCTCCCTTATCATGGGGTGTATGCAGAATGTTTTTAAAATTTAATTGGATGCACATGTAAGGGAAAAGATTTACAAATATTTTTGTCTTGGCTTGTGTGACATGACATACTTTTTTTTGTAATGTGAGGAAGTACGTGTCCTTCATTTATTTTTTGTCCCCACCTGCCCCCATTTATTACATGATCATGTATACCTCTATCATTTTACTTGTCATTTTGTGGGAGATGTAACTTTTATGGTGTTGCATCTTGTTGCAGTATCCTGTTTATTTTGCATTTGAGGATGACAATATTGATGCTGTATTAGCTGATATCAAGAAGAATGATGTCACTGGTCAACCTGCTACTGCAACAACTGGCGGGTGAGTACAAATCTTAAATGAAGCTTTCATTGCTTTAACTAAATATTACAAAATACTCTAGATGGTCAAAGCAAGTGATGTGGAACTTCATGGTTTGACTGATTGGACCGTATATGGGAATGCCTTCTGTTCTATTTGTTTGGATTCTGTTTCAATTATCTTATTCATTTCATAATTGGTGCTTTTCTTATATTTTTAATTCTCTTTCCTGGGCTTCCTTACAGTAGTTACTCATTTTGAATGTTTGTTGAGTTATTGTATTACCAAGTTTATTTTTCTCTTGGAAGTAACATTGAATGATTTCTTTCCATTTTTTTGGGATGCTGCAGATACAAATTTGTTGTTTCAGCCGCTGAACCAAGGAAAGTTGTTTCTCCTCCGATTACAAATATTCAGGTGTTTGTTCAACCTTATTTTTAGATAAATGCAATGTGATTGAAAAGCTAAATCAAAATTATGTTGCTTGAATGCATACCATAAATTTATTTCCTTCTTTTTTTATGATTTTATTTTTTTGTTTAAATTCTACAACAACTGGTTCAATGTAAGTCTTGGTTAAGGAAAACCCCAGGTTGCTGCTATAATCATTCTAGGAAGCCTCGAGGCAAGATCTAGATAATTTTGAAGAACCCTGGGTTTGAGCATGAACTAATAACCAGAGAAGCGTACTGTGAAAGATTACTTTTTAAAACCTCCCTTTGCAAGATTTGGACTAAGTTACAAGGAATTGTTTTACTTGGAAGATTTCACAGGCGATCATGTCACTTGTTACACAGCTCTTGTCTCTTTCAGGTGTCTTTGTTGGGGTGAATCAATATAGGAAATAATCTGCTACTTTTTGTGTTTTAGTGTGTTTTCCTTAGGAATTTTCACAGATAATCAGTACAAATATAACTGGATAATCTACAGGTATAAACAGCGTGGAGGTCTTCTGTGTTGAGTAACAGTTTAGCTGCATGTATCGACAGAACTGATTAATTCTTAATTGGATAACTTTCTTGTACTATTCTTTTAAAATTGGTGTTCTTTAAATAGAATTTGTGTGGATGTATCTTTTATATGGTTGCAGGGATGGTTGGCAGGACTTAAGACAGATGATGATGCTCATCAATTACCCACCATAGCGATAGTGGCATCATATGACACCTTTGGGGCTGCTCCTGTATGTTGTTTATGAAGTCTACCTTTAAAACTAAAGTGTTCAAAATAATATGATTATCATGTTAAAAAAATCTGTAATTGTAGGCATTATCGGTGGGAAGTGATAGTAATGGAAGTGGCATTGTGGCTCTTCTTGAAGTAGCTCGGCTATTTTCTCTCTTATATTCTAATCCAAAGACAAGAGGGCAATACAATCTGCTGTTTGGGTTAACATCTGGTGGGCCTTACAACTACAATGGAACTCGTAAGGTGATATATATCATATTTTGAAGTTCATTTTTTGCAGACAATTCTTTAACACGTAATCAACCTTCCCTTTTGTGTTCTGGATTTCTTTTTACATAATTCTGCGTTTTCAGTGGCTTTGGAGCTTTGACCAACGTATGCGTGAGAGCATTGACTATGCTATTTGTTTAGATAGTATTGGTTCTTGGGAAAATGAATTGTGGATTCATGTGTCTAAGCCTCCAGAAAATGCCTTCATTAAGAAAATTGTGGAAGTAAGTGAATGGTCTCAGTGGTGCAGGCTTTACTATAATGGATTTACTTGCAGTTTTATCTTTATGATTTCTAATGGAAAATTTTGTGTAGGATTTTTCAAGTGTTGCAGAAGAATTAGGCTTTAAAGTGAATTTGAAGCATAAGAAAATAAACATTTCCAATCCTCGAGTAAGTGATAAATTCTCGGTGTTCTGTTTCACTTGCCAAGATCTTTAGTAATTTATACTTAGCTTTTGCTCAATCTCAATTTGGTTGTATTTTCAGACAATTGCCATCGTCACATTATTTTATTACAGTAGTACCATGAACAATCACCTTATATATGGTTTACATGTTTATAAAAAAAGGTCTGGAAACTGTGATGGATCTGTTCCTCTAATTTTCATTTTAATCTGATGTCAAACCATTGTATTTTATTACTTAATCTTCCTAATGGATTACACTTTATACTCCTCGTCATATCAGCTTGTGCTTCATGTCTCAGTAAAAGATTTCCTGATAGAAAGCACTTGCTTCCTCCATTTTGTCTAAATGCTACTTCTAATATTAGTTATTAATGATGGTCATCTGCTGTAGGTAGCTTGGGAGCATGAACAGTTTTCAAGGCTGAGAGTTACTGCTGCCACTCTATCTGAACTATCTACAGCACCTGAATTGCTAGAAAAGACTGGTGGTTTGGTTGATAGCAGGTTCATATCTGGACCTAAATGCCAGAATTTTATTATTTTTGTACCTTTTTGCTGACTGAGAGCTTCTGCAGGCATTTTGTTAATGAAGCAACTATTGTCAGAAGTGTGAAATTAATTGCTGAAAGTCTTGCGGTAAGATTTGTTTACCTGAAAAAACTAGAAGTCAATGTTTATTCCCTCACCTAATAAACAAAAGATTAGGAATGTAGCCTCTCAATGTCCTTGTAATTAATTCTCCTTCCAATCATTTGGCATAAGAAGAATCATGAGGCAGAGTTTTGTTTGTTTGTTTGTCCTGGCACTAGTTCTAGTATTATTCACTATATATGTTGCAGTGAGTGTGCATTTATATTAATTTCAAAACTAATCTTTTTTATGATTGTGTATAATGTTTAATGTGAATTTGTTTGGCCGATATTTTTTTTTATGGACTTGGTCATTTACATCTTCTGATGTTTCCATTGTGGCCATTTGACTTCCTACTATATTACTCTGTCAGAAGATGCTCCATTATATGGTTAAGAAAAACGCTACTGAGCCAGGACAAATTTACTTGGTTATTTACCCTTGGATGAATCAGTTGCCCTTCCACTTTGTCTAATCCAACAAAGACCCTTGAATTGAGCTAATTAATCCCTGTTAGCACTGTGGATGTCGATGAAACTGTTCTATTAATGACGTGCTGTTTAATCATCGGACAATTGGAGAAATTGTCATTCCATGAACATCAAACTCATAAGTATTTTTATTATATCTGCACATGTTTGATTTTTCTTATTTTATGAGGATATATATATGTATATGTATATATTAGCATTGCATTAAAAGTTGCTGATGAGGTTTTGCTTAGTTGATTCCTTATATTTGCAAAGTTTACACTCTCTAGTTTGATCATAAAAAATATTTTTGAAATTTTAATTGGTCATATCATTGACATTTTGAGTACGCCTTACAGAAGATAATCATTTTTGTGTGAACCTATTCTTTGGCTATTTTCTGTTCTATTTAATTTTTGCGATAAAAACCTACTGTAAAATTATAGTTCAAAATAAGAGTTCTAAAGGAAAAGTAGAAGCACTAGTTTCATTTCTTTTAAGACTCCTGAGGCAACATTGAGAGAGTGGAGAGAGTAGTTATTTTTCTTTCTAAAAGCTGATCTACCTAGCCTTTTCTAAGAAGATACTCATTTCCCTTTTTATTATTTATAAAAAATAAGTTGCTTTTTCTTTATAGATTTTCAGAAAATATGTTTGGTCTATATTTTTCTTTCAAGAAAAAAACCTTAAAGAAGGGTCAAACACTACATTGGTTGACTATTGCAAACTGGCTTAATTAGCGAGACTAGAGCAAGATTACTTAATAGATGTCCATTCTATGATTAGTTGTTTTCCACTTAAAGAATTGCCACAAACAGAAATTACGTTAGACATGTATTGGATTCCCAGTATTTCTTTTTAATTAGAAGCCAACTTTATTGTTTCAAACATTCTTCTGATCTACTTTTTGCAGAGGCATATTTATGGACACCAAGGAAAGAACATCCAGATATTTGCAGACAACACTAACTTGGCTGTTAATCCTTCTTATGTTCGATCATGGTTAGATGTTTTGTCCCAAACACCTCGAGTTGCTCCATTTCTCGCCAAAGATGATCCTTTTGTCATGGCACTGAAAAAGGTATTGTTGCATGCTTTTTGCTTTTGTTTACTTTGTGAAAGTGCATTGTAGCGCATAAATTTGTCATGTCACGGCTTTTGCTGTTTTTTCAAGTTAAAGGATCACCCCAATACGATGGTTCTTGTTGTGGATCAGCTGAGAGAATCTATGTAGCTTAGGAAGCACAGATGTAGAAAATTTGTATATCAGCTGATGCCAGACACCATTATGATATGATGTGATACAGATGTGGAAAATATATAAGTCTTGATGAAGACAACACGACTACAATAGAACAAAATTATAATGTAAAATGAAAAATAATCACAAGAAATCATTGATGTTCTAAAAGTATGAGCTACATTGTAAATATCGTAGAAGTGCTTTTTGATTTATATAATCATTACGGTGTTTCAATTTCTATTGATATAAGATAAAATTATAAGAAAACAACTATAATTATTACAAGCATTTTTGCAGTATCCAACATGAAGACAGTCAGAACAACATAGATCATCTGCATTTTAGTTTCTGGCAATATTCAAATGTATGCAATTTTTATTTGGGTTGATACGGAAGTTTACATATGCTAATATTGTGAAATATTTGTGGAGAAAAACGGCTTTAAATTTACTTTCTTGTTTTTTACTAGAAAGTTGTAATGAAACTGCATTCGAGTTAGGTTGAAGGCTTCGTATCCCTCAATTCTCCATACCTGGAGTTTCACTTCTGTACTTACCAAGTGTTTTTATATGCGTATATAGGAATTAGAAGATCACACTGACGAGGTAAATCTGCATAGAGATGTGCTAGAAGGAGTGTTCACTTTCTATGATTCAACCAGGGCAAAGCTGAACATATATCAGGTATTTGAAGTTATTTTCTTTGAACCATGTCTGTATATAAAGTTTAGCCATTTTAATCTACCTAATGAATCATTGGTCATTAGACGATCTTCAGTCCAGAGTCCTGACCAAGTTTGTAATTCAGTTCTTTTTTATTTCTTGAGAGCTCATCATTTTTGTGTTTATTTGACCTGTTCGCCCTTATTTTTTTGAAGGACATTTTTCCAGTTTAAAAGGAGTAAATTTTCACACTAAACAAATCTATATTATTTTTTCCAATATATGCATGTTTCTTTGGAAATAAGTTTATTCAAAATTTCTTTGAAGGTGTCCAAGAAATTTAATGCTCCAAAATATGTTAAATCCAGATTTGATTTAAGTATTTACCTTTTTGCTTTGGAATTTCATGTTGCATTGAAAGAAATTGTTGTGGTTTTACAGGTCGCCAGTGTCACATTTGACTTGCTGTTGCTTCTAGTATTGGGATCGTATTTAATTGTGCTCTTCAGTTTCTTGGTCATCACCACTCGGGTATCTATTTATTTATATCTAAAATCCTATGCAAAATTCTAGGTATCCAGTTCGTATGTTCTCAATCTAACTGATGATGTCTGACAGGGTCTTGATGATCTAATCAGTCTATTTCGGCGGCCTCCATCTCGAAAAGTGAAAACTGCATAGTGAGTGAGTGGCCTACGTAGTTCTCAAGATTTAAATAGTATCTTAGGATCCGAGTTTCTATGAAAAGTTCTGTAGCGGATCTTTACCTCATTTCCTCAAGTTGTTGCTTTAGTGGTTAAAGACAGTAAGATTTATTTTTGGCTGTGCGAAAGTTAACAACGCCAAAATTTTGATATTTTTCTGGCCGTTTTCATTTGGCGCATTTTTGTAGTGTAAAAATTGTTTACTAATTCATGCCTGGCTGGTTAACAAATGGTTCCCCGATTATAGACAAGGCTTATTCACGTTACTTAGTTTTGGCTCAATAAAGGATCCATTCGGTTAATGTATCAAAAACATTACTGCACATTACTGCTTGCTTAAGTAAATTGACATTGCATACTAAATAAAATTAATCTGTTCGGATGATGTCACCTGTGCACTTCGTAAAATGTGTAAGTATGTTTACCTTTTTATAGTTAGGATTTATGTAGTGATTTGAAAATTTAGTCTAATCTTTTACCGGAAAACGAAGTAACATGAAATTCTACGATAAGACGCTAAAGTGAATGATCTAAGCATTTTATATGAAAGCTAGAGTAGGTATCAAAATGCAAAAAGAAAAGAATTACGGTGAATGAAAGATTTAGATGAACTAAGATGGAATGAAGAACAATTTTTAAATATTTCAATGTAGAAGGGTTGAACACTCATGTAGGAGGAGGGTTAGAAATCTGATTAAAAGTTTGTTCAATAAATAAATAAATAAATAAAGTAGATAAAGATTAAGTATGAGAAGTACGTATAAGATTAAGATGACGTATTGATATGCATGCTACGACAAAATATCTCATACATATAAAAGAACTATTTATTCATAAGGTGATAAAATTATGATATTTTGTCCCTAAGCTTTTGTTTCACGATAAAATCTGAACAGTTCCAGCTTCTTAAGCTACATTGATATTCTTTAGTTAGATTCTCTTTTTGTAGTTTGCTTTCAGTTTCGATATAAGGAATGCTTTTAAAGTGATTTTTCTGATTTTTCTTTAGATCGTGTTGTTGAAATGTTTTGGATCGATGATTGTGTGGTATGGAACTGATTTCATGTTTGCTTGAACAGAAGTTTATGGTTTGCATGTGAGAACAAATAAGAAACTTGTTATTTTTCGTCTAAACGAACAAATCTCGCCTAAACAAGAATAGCAGAAACTTACTTTTACCTCTGCTCGGTTCAGGTGTCACTATTTGAGCTCTCATCCAAGTAAAAAAGACTCGTTTGAGTGAGAGAATCTCTTTTCACATAAGAGAGGACTTCTTCTAACTTGAGCAAGACTCGGGTAGGAAAAGCAGCTGAGATTTTGTTGTGCTTGACATGAAATAAAACATGAATTGGTCTTATGATAATTTTATAATGTATGTAATTAGATAAAGATTCAGTCAAACTTACGTATAGTAAATTGGTTCAAGTGATAAGAGTAGAAAAAAATCCTAGTCTTTTATAAAATAGTGACCCATTGGGATTGGCTTTGGAAAATCCTAAAAATCACCACAAGTACAAGCATCTAAACCCTAATATTATTGTTTACAATTAATATTATTCATTAAAATTATTCTATTAGAGATGTGAGTTTATAAGAATAAACTTGTATAGGTAATATTAAAAGGAAGGGTGAATAAATGTATAAAAATAAAAATAGGAATAATTGTAAAGTAGGTTAAATTTGAAAACTAACGTTTTGAAGAATCCTAAACTAGGAAAAAAAGACTTACTCTAATAAAACTTTCCAAAATTCAATATATGAGCCATATTTAGTCAGCGTAAATGAGCGATGGATTTTATATATAGATAGCCGATATCCTTAAAATGTTTACTTCATTGAATACGCGGCCACTTAATTTTAAAAGAAAAGTAATTTTGCAAATTTGAGAAAAATAAAGTGGACGGTTGATGATGAAGATGGGAGATAGGAAATTGAATAGGTTGATTTGATACAACAGGGTATTATATTTATTTAACTGATTTAGTTGCAGTTGAAAAACTAAACAAATTTATTTAAGTTGAAGAGATATGTTGTGTCATTCAGTGGCCTTGCCCTTGCGTCTGCTGCTACTGCCAGTTTCTAAGAGGTAACAAACCATGGAATCAACATCGTCCCCAAATATGCTGTAAGCTTCAATCGCTTGGATGTATGTGAATCCCATCGACAGTAAAATTTGCATCCCACTGCTCAGATCACAACCATGCTCTTTTCCATCTTCTGTCGTTTTCCGACCAGTGCCTGATGATCCTGCTCCTCTCATCAACACATTAAGTAACTTTTATATATAATATAGAAAAACTACAAAACTATTTCAGTTTTAGTGACACTCACTTGCTCCAGAAGACGATGGTTCAGCGTTTGAGGTAGAGGACTCTCTGTCACCAAGTTGTTGCTTAAATGTACTACTATCTGAAAGGTACTCTGCTCGAGAAACTTCTATCACCATGCGTTCAATTTCCTTTTCTGTCAGCTCAAGATCAGAGTAAAACCGACCCTCGGCTAAAAGTGCCTGTTGGAAGCAACAAGATAAAAAAAATTATTGTTGCAACCGAGTTAAGAGAAAAATCCGTCATTCTCACCATTTCAATTTGAAATACTTACGTTATTGATCTGTTCGTCCTGTTGAGATTTAATAGCAGCCTTGACTTGATCTTTGTCAACATTTGTCTGAGTATCATCATGAAACACATATGGATCAATGATTAGTAAACATATTTATTAATGTCACAATTTGCATAGTTCTGAGTCCTAAAATTGTTATGTATGAGGTTTCCTATAATTATTTATTCCAGAGTACAATATGAAGTTTAACTATCCAGTTGTCAGATGAAGTCATAACACAGGAGAAGAATGACAGCAACTTAAGGAAATAATAGTCAATGTACTTACTCCACGAAGACTGCTGAACCCAAGACCAGCACCAATTGTCAAGCGCCGTGGGTCAACAAGGGAGTTGTAATGATTTCCATGATGATAACTCAATCGAATTGGCGGTGTGTCAGTGTTGTAGCTTCCATGAAAGATATTGATAGGTTCTGCATAATGATTGATGTTATTATACACTGGGTACTACATAAACAATCAGACATCAAATTTTCAGAGGCTCACCTATGCTGTAGGAGTATATGTGGATTGGTCGATTATACATTTCGCACATGGCTTGGATCTCAACATTGTTTCCATAAACCTGCCAGAAAGAATGAACACAAGTTTTTCTTAAATTCAAAATAGCTTTAAATACATTCTAACAGACCAACGCTATTTTTTTAATAATATTAAAAAAGGGTCATATGCAGTGCATAAAAAATAATGCAATTTCAGTGCCCCATATATAGGGTTTGTATTGTATCACCTAAATAAGAGAACAAACTACATTTCAAGAACATGACACAGGCCGATTCAAAGAAATTATTATTACATCCATCAAACTGTCTATGATTGTTGTTGACAGCATAAATTCTATGAAAACTGATATGATTGATTTACTCTTAACCAACAAATAGTTCTTTCCGTATAATTTCTAGTATAAAGAAGGCAAGCATACACAACTTTGAAAAATAAGAAATGGAAACACAAAACACCAAGAGACTGAACGGATCTGTCAAAAGACCTATATTCCAAATGGAGAATACTACTAAGATAATATTACCACAGTAATAATGCACTCGATCTTTTTTCCAAGAAATTCATATACAAATGTTCTATAATGGCCAAGGTCCCTATCTAGAAATAAGAGCTCAAAAATACATTTAATGATGCCCACTTCCTTTAAAAGAAAAATCCACATCCACATTAATAAAAATGCAGAAAAAAAGAAGAAAGCCTGAGATTATATTAAGTTTGCATGAAATATATATGGGAATAAAGAAATGAAGTTTCTTGCACAACTGACAGACAGAAAAACTAGTCTCAACACATTTGTCCTAGATTGAATTATTTATAACAGACAGAAAACAGTCTCAACACGCAAGCACTAGATTGGATTATTTATAATGGAACATACCGGTTCCAAATTCAACATAACTCATATTTGAAACACTGATGTTACAGACAGGCCAAAAACTTAGAGATATTTATTATGTCAAGGGAGGCAGGGGAAAATATTAAAAGATGACAGTTCTATCACATTTCTAGATTTTCTCTTATTGCGTTGGTAATCTATGCCACCATAAAGTAGGCTAACCGGAAGTCAAGCTGCAATTCGCCTAATTCATTGCCCCATGTCATTCAAGGAATGTTTCCATTATGACAACAAACAATATTTCATAACATTTGGGTCAAGACAACACTCGATTATTTGACACATTAATGAAAGGGGGTTTAACTCTCTTAAAACTAAATCACAACATCATTGTAGACAAAAAGAATGAAGAAAGAAGATTCTAAACAATCAGTCAAATAGATAGGTATCAAACGAATATGGAACATAAAAAGGCAAAAGGACTCTGAGCCTGAGACAAGTGAACAACCAGCACAAAGATTAACAAGTGTTAAAGCATTTTCAACCACCCATTACATTAGTATTGTGGATATGGATTGTCCTGGATATCTCAAATTCAAGGAACACGTGCATTCTTTCAGTTTATCACAATACATTATTTTTAGTATATAAATTGTAAACTGTAGTTCAACAAAAATATCTTTAGAATAAAACCACACAATCAATAGCAAATAAAAAGGAAGAGAAATAAAGCAACTATATCCTAACAAAAAGACCAAAAAAACCAATAATAACTTCCAGTTTTCCCTTGAACTAAGAAACCAAATGTTTGTCAACTGTACGGTCACATACCTTATCTCTTCTTTTTCTCTTGCAGTAAGATGTGAACCCTTCAGTTATAAACTGAGAAAAGTGATCTCTCTCTTGCTCCTGAAGATAAAACCACAAATATACTTGATCCTCAGAAGTTCAATAAAACACCACCAAAGTACGTGCACAGAAAAATCTAGGAAGTATGCACATAAAAAGAGACAGCATAAAAAGAGGAAGTACGTGCATCAGAAGTTCAATAAAACTCCACCATTCAGTTGAACGTACATACTTAACAATTTATCAATTGAATTAGAGACAGCATATTTATGAAAATTCAAACAAGAAATTTCCAACCCAACTAAAAGCAAGAAAAGAGGACATAGAACAATAATTACAGGAAATTCAAGCAGATTGTTCAAATATACATGTATTAGTCACTGACAAATAAAAATAAACAATCAATATAGAATAAAGTTACAGGACTTTCCTGAATCCCTTATCTGAAAGGGCACCACAATTGTAAAACATTCCATAAAAATTTGTGAGCTTAGGGTAGCTCCTCTCATTTTATCTACTGCTGATCATGTAACTATGGCCCATATTACTTTTTCCCAACCATAGTGGCAATCCTCCCAATGCATTCTTCACCCAAAAAACAAGGAACCTAAAACAATGTTCTAAACATTGCTAAATGTATTAATTAAATATTATTAGTCCTTGATCAGATACAAAAGCTAAAAAGAACTAAATCCTTTCAAAATTCAATATTGTTTATTTGTTAAGATCACTAAAACCCATTGAAATTCGATCATCTTCTTATCATGAAAGGTAAGTAGGAACATACTATCAATTTTAGTGAGCAGAAGCACATTCAGTGTGGGTATTTTCCACAAATAAAAATTAATACAACATTATCATACCATATAATCTATGCACATCTGTCTGACCAAATCATACAGTTCGGAGTCCCCATACACCTGATCTGCAACAGCTCGGAAAAGACAATTTCCATCCTCCATCATTTTTTTTACTTCATAACCTTTTGCCCTTCTGATATCAATTTCAAACTGCCGCTCCCTTTCCTGGAATAGATGTCAATTTTACAAGTTCAATTTATTAATACATATTACCACGTAGAGGATCAGGGTAACGGCTGTCAAGAAACAAAAAAGTCATACCAAGGTGGATCTTCGACTTCACATTGAGAAACTTAATAAAAAAGATCGTACCAGAATACATTAAGATATCTCTAAGCAAGTATCAAACACAACCCAGCACGGGATTGCCGGCATAAGGAAATTCCATAGATGAATGATCAATAATGACAAGAGCTCTATACAAATTAAACACATCCCCGGAACCACTATCCAACTTAATGAACTAATAGCATATCTATAGTCTAATCAGATCTAAACGGTGTTGTCAAATATGCCATTATGTTATTTCAATTACTCTGTATCCATAACAAGCAAGAAATGCTAAAGGTATAATTCAATAGTTGCTAAATCATGATTATTCTCTTATAAAAGAGGAATTGGCTAAACTATCAATACCATTCCTTACCAGTCGCTTCTTACAATCAACTCACACACTATGGCCTAAAGAGAATCATGTACAAACACTCATAGCGACACTGAAATCCAGTACAAAGGGAGTCATCAACTTACAAAATCATCATAAGACGAAACCAGGCAAGGCTTCTGTTCATCAGCACTATTGTACCCCTCACTTTCATTATGTGACCTGGGAGAAGACGGCCTAGACCCAGCAGGCGAAGTCCTGGCCGGAACAACTGGCCATGCAGATGTTCTCCTCGACGATCCCACACTAGCCGAAATCAAACTCCCGGCCACACTCCTCCTTGCATTCAAGTTCCCCGCCAAAGAAGGCTTGGGAGGCGGCACCGGAGGTGGCGGGGGACACGAACCACCACCAACAGGTAGGGAAGAAGAATCCCCATTCGCACCCTCACTCTCTGCAACAACCCTTTCACCCACTCTCAGTCCACTTAACCCCTTCACAAACTCCTCCCTTACATCACTCTCAACAACAGCAGCAGCAGCTGTAGTCACGTCATCATCACACGACCCCTCACCCTGTTCAAAATGAACACTCTCCTCACTCTTCCCCTTATCGCCACTCTCCAAAACGTCATCCGGCACAACAACAACAACCTCATCGGTATTCTCCGGCGAGACGAAAACCTGCGCCTCTGCGCGCGCCGAGGGATTGGTAGAAGAGCCACCAGTCCGGTTGGCGTTAGAAGAAGAACCACCGCCGGAAGAACCCCTCTGAACCAACACACGAGTCATTGTAATTGACAACGCAACGCAAACCCTAATCTCGGATTTTCAGAGGGTTTGGATCATTAGTTTGTCCCGGGTTCTGGCCTTGGGCGTAGTGATGCCAATCCCTTGAAAGAAAGAGTCGTTGCAGCAGCAGTGGTCCTGGCAAAGCGATCTCTGCATTCCCCTAACAATTCTCATCAGACCCAACCCTCCAACTTTAAAGAAGAAAACCTTTCTTTTTTTGTTAAGAAGACGAATTTTACCAAGATTTTCCGCCGCCGAAAAATCAAAACCCTTCGCGACCCCAACCTGCAGGCATCGAAACCAAAAACAATTGGCGCGTCGATCCGAGGAACGAAAGAAAAGAAAGCAAAAATGTAATTGCAATTGTAATTATTAGGATGAGGATGATTTTGTGAGAATTGAGAAAAATGGAAGAAAGGGAATAATGCGAGATGGAGTGGTTGAGTGACTGACCTGAAAAGAAGGATTGATTAGGGTTTTTGAAGAGAAGAATAGAGAATGGAGAAAAGTGTGGAAAGGTTTTAACGGTGAAGGAACGGTGAGTTTCAACACCAACGTCCCCTCCCTCACCACCTTACACCTGGCCACCCACCCACACTTGATCCCACGTGCCACTTTCACTTCCTTTGTCTTATCCTTTGCCAACTTACCTCACCCTACCCCTATGTAAATTCTTTTCTTCTTCTCTAAGATAAATAATATATTTTTAAATTATTTTTACTATTTTTTTATTTTATGAGTTCATTAATTTATTTATTCACTCAAGTAGTAATTGATCTATATATTTACAGGTTTTTATTCAATTATTTTCTTATACTTACTTTTTAAATAGAGTCTTTATGTTTTTTAGGAATATTTGGATATCTTTTTCGTTAAATTTATTAACTCTTTTTGTAATTTGGAATTTCTATGCCTTCTTCCATCTTTATCTAACATATACGTAGATTACAAAAACACAGACTCAAAATATTTTTTTATTATTTTGAACTTGGATCTTTTGCCATTAAAAAAAAAAAATACTTGTATGTGAATTGTATCATTGAACTACACTCATGCTTCGAGTAAATAAACTATACATTTAGTAATTCGTTAAATACATACATATTCACATTTCTTGCAATCAATACAATTTTCAATTATTGGGACAAAAATAACTCGTTTAACTTTCCATTCATCTCAATATATATTTTTAATAAATTTGTTGGACAAGCCTTTACACATTTAGTACATTTTATACATATCATAAATCTTTACATAGATCATAATTCTTATAATCTTTGAACATACAAATTTTAACATTTTCGATATAAGAAGAATAATATGAAATATTCAATATAATTATGGTTCATTTTGTCAATATATTTTATAATTATCGCGTAAATTTTGATATGTCATTTTATATAATTGACAAATTTACTATGACGATCATTCTATAATGGACAAAGAATTTTATATGTGTAATCAAATATGTCCTTTTTTTTTTTACATTATACTATACTAAGGGTTTAGAAAATAAAAATTTGAAATTAAAAAACACGATTCTCGTGACATTAGCGATGATGGAAGGTTAGTCCGTATTCACATTAATCTTACAGTGTCTCTTAGTAACGTGGATTATTCACCTACTCGAAATTTTGGTTTGTGAAAAACATATATGAAATGTTTGAGGTAGTTTTTCATGATACTTAGGAGGATGAAGTGAGATATGATGGTTTTGTAGATGACAGAGGAATATGGTGGAAGGTGTTAAGGGTGGAAGAAGTGAAGAAAGAAAAACAAAATAAAAATCATAAAAAATGTAAAAGTAGAAAATAACATCTATTTAAAGAAACAATTAAATAAAATCTTAAATATATAAAACAAATTACTAATTAAGCTTTATTCATTTTATCTTTGTTTAAAAATATATATAAAATTAAATTATACCATGAGAATTTGTTTTTAGTCTATTACAAGCTGTAACTTCGTCTCCAAACACCAGTTGTGTATTTTTTTTTTTTAAATACAACAGTAACTCCTTTACATAGAAAAATATCACACCTTTTACTATATAAACCAGAAATAAAAGAATCAAAATTACAGCATATACTAAAATTAATTTTAATCATAAAAGACATCGTACGAAATTACCTTATTCATTTAAGGTAATATACACACTACTCAATTGAATTGCACATATAAAATCATTCTATTATCTTAATTTAAAATATTCTATTTAGTAATCATAGCCCGAATCAATAATAAGAGCTAAAAAATTCTACGAAATGTCTTACCTCTAACATATAATCTAATTGCCTTGATTTTAAAATTAATTATTAAAATTTAAATATTATTGTGAAGTAGTTGTTGGGACGAACTCACAATAAAAATAAAGTAAAAGATTTGGTTCTCCTCGTTTTACTGCTCAATGTCCGCAAAAGTTTTGATAACGACATCATGTTCGTACACTTCAACCTTTAGGTTTAGGTGTTAACACAGCAATATATCTCTCAGTGATTGTCTGTTGCCTACTGTGTTGTTAGAACCCACAAATCTTAGCTTTGTATGTCAACCAATTACCTGGTTGAATCAATTGAACCAGGATTTGTTAGTCCAACCAATGCTGTTAAAGCCTCCCTCTAAAGGTTTCAAAAGCACCACGATAAGGCGAGTTCGTCTCAATTTACCAATAACTTAGGTCATTTGCATGAACCTGGACATTAAATTTTGTGAACAACTTGGGTGTTTTCAAGCTAGTTTAGTAACTATATAATTAAGTAATTTCCCATTTTAGAGTGAACCAAACCTCAGATTATAGATTATCTTGCCTGAATAACACCAATTAAAATAAAGAGAACGGGTAGAGGGACTTCTTTAAATGCATTTTTTATTTGCCTCATTCTTTAAAATGGAAAAACATGTGTTTACTTTACATGACACATTCAAAATTGCTATGGTGATAATGATTACATGCATACCATATGTATTTCCTGTTCATGGTATGAATAAAATATTATGTAACAACAATATCGTCCAATCAAACAAAATGGTTAACCCATTAGACAAAAAAAATTCCTCAAAAAGTATATTGTCAACTTCCAACTGCATTTCTATACCTTCAATTTCCACCCTCGGGCAGCAAGCGCTTCATGAACCTTTTTGGCGGCATCAGCAGTATCGGAAAGGGGTGGATAACTCCAACTTTCTGATATCTGAAATTTAAGTAAAATATATACCCATTACAAAATAAACACCTTTGACAACAAGAGTGATTCCAGACAAGAAATCTTTCCACAATAATCTTCAACCCTTATGTTTGATACAAAAATCACTATTATAACTTACATCCTCGGAACCTGTAAAAGGACGAACAACTCCCATCTCTTTCAAAGATTTGTGAAATTCATTGAACTTCCATCTGCATCGCTCAACGCCCATTACATAAACAGGCTTCCTGGGGATAGAACAAAATAATTTGGTAACATTAAATACTTTTAACAAGAGCAATTAAATAGAAACATTACTATTCTAATAATAGAAATACTTATACATGCATACCCAGTGCTGCAAGCTTCACTTATCATGCTAACGGAATCTGCAGTGACAACAAATGAGTCTGCCCAAGCTAAATGGCCCATGTGCAGGTCAGGTCCTGAAAGTTGTGTTACTGTCTAAGTTTATCTGTTGAACCAAATTTTAAATGTTGGAATTGAAACTGGAACATATATTTACCTTGCCCATCACAAATATAAACTTTTGGGTTATTCCCAAGTTCTTTTACTATGATATTGGACACCTGTTTAAACACCGAAGAGAGAAGTAGTATGAAGAGATGGACAAGTTGGTGGGTGTTATTATTCTAAGAAGTTACGAGGAATGAAGGACTTTACCTTCTCTGGTGTCCTCTCCGAAAAGGATATCCTAACACTGCCACAACTAGCTAGAACACTGACCAAAGAAACTGCTAACTGCTTGGCAAGGTCTACACCATATCGACAGTTCCCTAAATCAATTGTGGACATCAGTCAATACCCCCAAATTTTTAGCCACACAGAAAATCCTTCCTCTCTAGGTCTTGATGACATTTCAAATAATCAAATTTACAATAGAAATTACTTGTTGGTCCTCCGATGTTAACCACAAGCAAGGGCCTCGGAACATGTGAAAACTCGTCATGCCAAGTAGCAGCAGCACTACGTATTGAACTGAAATCTACTTGATGTAACGCCCCCATAGTAAGAACCTGAACATACAATTCCACATAAGAATCCTCATTCAGAAATTGACAGTAACCAACCAACATCAAAGTAAAAAGCTATTTACTGTCTAACATAAGTACAATATGCATACCACATGACTATCTGGAGGATCACGTGGAGTTATCCAACTTCGAAGAAACCGAGGAATTTGTTTTTGTCCTTCTGGAGTCAAAGGATAATAATCATGCTTAGGTGTAATTACCATGTCAAACCTATTCAAAAGTGACCTTGGATGTTGTATCTGGTCATGAGACAAATACAATCAGACAGACCAAGATAAGAAATCAGAGCATATGCTTTTACATCTTACACAGTAAGGAACATCAAAGCAAAATACAAGAATGATAAATAACAATGCACCATAGGCAACGAAATTTTGACCAGGTGATAGACACTAACATATATACAATATAAAGCCCACATTTGGAAGCAACATAACAAGGTTTTAAATTGTTAACTACATGGATGATGTAATCATGCAAGTGTGGTTGTAGAAATCATCACTTTGAAGTTACAAACTACATCGCGACTAAAATCAACCTGAAATGACAGAATGCTCCCACAAACAAGCCCACAACTATAATTTTAAAACTTTGAATGTGATACATAAAGTAAAGAAAATAAAGTAGACTGAATAAGAGTTCATAAGGGAAAGAAATCATAAAACTATTGCATTCACAATTCCCTCTTTCATCAATCACCAGCTTAATTCCATTCTTCGTTAATTTAAACCATTGAACCTAGTTTTATCTCACTTCATTATTGCAAAACCAACCAAACTATAGCGGTCATGCCTAATACATCCTTGCCCAGACATGCACTTATTTAGCATTGATGCCACTGAAATAATATTGATTACCTTCATTAAAACATGGTCACGTTATAAGTTGTTCTTCCAAATTTTAATGTACAAACTAAAAGCTTGCATAATTTACAAGACATCTTACAAAATTAAATTAAAGATTAATATACATGAAGTCTGCAAACCTGAACGACAAAAACATTCTCAGATGCTAAGCGTTTTATGGAACTTGCAGTAGAAATGGTGTCTCTTCCACATGCAACAGCCAACAATGGTCCCTCCCTGGATAAAATATCAATCATGTCATTTTTTGTAAATGGCTGAAGAATCAGTTGCAGATGATGATACAAGAAAGTGCTAAAGAATGCTACGAGAAAGTCAAAAAACATGAATTGAGAGACTCGTATTACATCAATATCAAAATCAGAATACTGAGATTTGCACAGGAAGTTAAATAACAAGTCACAAGATTACGTTTTATCCTGAGCACCACAACGGGAAGACAAAAGCATGTCTTAACATTAATGCACTGGAAATCTTGTAAATCTAGTAGATGTCTTAGTTGCACAAAAATAATTATTACAACTTACGAGAAACACTGCCAAATAATTCATATCACACATCATATTAGGTATATATTTCTAATGTTCAAAGGAAGTACACTGCTCCGAACAAGTAAGATTATTAATGGCAAGGTTACTCAGACATTTGAATCAGTCTCCATCCAGAAATGAACAACACAGTTATTTGACAATCTATAAATAACATAACACACATCAATAACACTAGTCTACAGACAAAAGAATAGGCAGTTACTTCTCATAAGTTTCACGAGCAAAATTAACTATCTGCTTTGCATCAGCTTCCAAGACAGCTAACAAGCCTGCACTGACACCATTTTCTGAAGGTAAAGGCATAACCTTCTTTTCCTGAGATTTCAACGTAAGCTGAGAATAACCTTGAATCATTCTTACTATATAATCTATTTTTTTATGGAGCGAGACTGGAAGCCATTGAAGCCACTCATTAATTCCCCCTTTTGGTCTGGTAACACGCTGCCAAAAACCAGTCATAAAAAGATAAGTGAACTCATTCAGCTGTTAGGAGGTGCTTTCAATTTGAACATGACTTGACAAAACATAATGCCAATGCTTTGTTAAGAAGATAAATTAGATGCCTAAAAATTATTAACAATAGGCTTAACATTAAGCTCATAAATATAGCCCTTCTTTCTCAATTTAGCGTGTTTCTAAACTACGCCAATTACCCAATATTACTTATAGATAAATCCATATATAGATGTTGTTTTCACTTCAATAATTTGCTTTCCCTTTTAAACACAGATAACAAACAAGCAGAATGGGTACGTTCAGATATGTTCTTTGTACAGGTTTGCGATTCATCCATTTGCTTGAATTATTATTACAATACCTTCTTTAAAATCAACATGTTACAAGGCACATGATGCAACGAATTCAGTATGCAATACATAGGGTTACTGAGCGAATCAAGTAAAACGCTCTAACAACATTTTATATTTCTACATTGAAACTTCATCCACAACACATCTTCAAACTACACAATTCTATCTCCTCTACGCCTGAATAGTTTGTACATCCAATATTAAGAAGAGTAACCTAAACCACCAATTCTGCCCTCCATTAGCAATTATTCCCTATCAGTAGTCATCAACACAACACTAATCTCGCTGTAATGAACAATTGCAGGCATCAGAGACTGAATTGGTAATTTTAACTTTGAGGGATCACAACAACTAAAGCCGCAGTTTTTCAGCCAATAACTTCGGTACTAACTTTTCTAAAAGTTATACCGTTATCCCCAGTCACGCCACTTCTCGATCAAGTCAAACGCAAAATTCAAAACTAGACAAATAATTATACTTAGTTGTCATGCTAGGACCGCGAAAAAATAGTTGCTGAGAAACAAAAAGAAAATCAAAGGTTATGCATTCTTACATATAAGACGTGCTTATCGGCGAGGCCAAGGGCACGAACCAATCCGATGCTCTGATTCTCCGATGCGGCGAAGCCGTTGCCGATTACGACGGCGCGTCGCACGAACGTGTGAACTCCAGACTCGAATATGTCCGGAGTTCCTCTCCGGGCAGTAGGGCTCGGCGGCTCCGGAAGCTGAATTCGTCTCATCGACTCGACTTCAAACGCACACGGCAAAATATGAACACAGTTTCAGTTCAAGAATACGGAGCACGAATTTTCTCGAGAAAGCGAACCAAAAATTCCGATTCCTGCAGTGCCAGAGTCGTAACTTTGAAGTTTGCAGATTTTGCCTACAAAAACGCATTCCCGGCAAAAACCGAAACCAAAACGTGAAGGCCCGTGAACCGAAAGGTAAAAGTAGGTGGGCTGCAAGCCCAGTGCTTTCTTTTGTTTGCAGGCTATTGCTTCATAGCCATTGCTTTATGCACCCTACAATTACTAACTGCACTTACAATAATCAGAAAAGATTTCCGCATTCTCTACTACTACACCACACCACTCCGCTATTAATAGCTTCCACCGTCACCGCCGCTGTAGAAAAAATAAAGAACAGGGAAGACATCGTTCCAGTAAAAACCTGGTTCTAAAAAATTCTTTTCAGAACGTATTTTATATGCTTAAAAAGTTTGTTCTGAAACACATTATTTGGAAGACATTATATGCATTCGGAAGAAAAATCTTTTCCAAAAATGTATTTTATGCATTTTGAAAATATATTTTCTAAAATTTTGTTCTGATTTTGCAAAATTTGTTTCTAAATTTCAATTTAATTTTTTTTAAAAATCTGTTATGTAAAGTTCTCAAAATATATATTTTGGGTGTCACTTTTTCATAAAATAAAATGGTTATTTGAAAACTTTGTGAGGGTACGCCAAGAAAATCTTGGCCGACGAGCTTGTGAGGGTATTTATGGGTGGATTCGGAGATTTTACTTCTGATTTATGACGTATCTTGATTTTAATTTGAATCATATATATACTAGCGTAACACAGGTGTTAACGTCTATGTATGCACTTTTTAAATATGTGTGATATTATATTAGTAGGTGATAATATTATAATGTTATTAAATTAATATATAAATTAAAATTATATTTATTAAAAATAAAGTGAAATATATCAGACCAGATAAAAGAATAACCATTGATAAATAAAGAAGAGAAGAAGCATAGACATCCAATTTAATAAAAAAATTGTAAAAGTAACGGTCAATTTTAAAAATTTAATAAATTATTATATTTAAAGGGTAAAATCAGTATTTTGAAGAGTGGACACAAAAAAGAGAATCCCCTTTATATATTGTTATATATATATATATATATATATATATATATATATTCTATATATATTCATATTATATATTTTATTGATATTTTATCGATATTTATCATAAAATTATTTTTATGTTAAGAATTTTAATATATAATTTTAATTTAAATTCAAACACCAGTAATCATGTATTTATGTTTTTAATTTAGATTTAATTAATAACAATTTTATATTTATCATATTTTAAAAAGTTATTATACATTTTTAAATATATATAATTACATATCATATATCATGTTTTATTATTTTCAAAATAAATATATTAGTGTATCCGATTTATGTAACATATTCGTGCATGATAGTTCTTAATGATTAATCGTTGAATGAAAACATTCATTCCAAAAATACTTGAATTTTGACTTTTTGTTGGTGGAGAAAAATGAGATTTAGATAAATTTTGGTGAACTAAGCGAACCAAAGTTTCACGTGTGATTGTATGAGAATGAGAAAATAAACGTTTTATTATTTTAAAATAGGACTATGATACTCTGACAAAAAATAATTTTGATAAAATTTATTTTTTAACATACAACAAACCTTTTTTTTCTTTTCAAATCACATCAGACATCTTGTTCATCCATTAAGTTGTGGCTATCATGTCAATAATGAATTAAGTAACGTAAATAATATATATATATATATATATATATATATATATATAATTATACACATTAGTATATATAACCTTAGCATTGAGTTAAGGTCCATATTAAAACTCATATTTATAAATATCATTAAATAACATTTGTACGCTATATTGTTTAGTATGTAATGATAAAATTAATAATATAATATTTATTAATTAGGATCGTCCTCGTTATTTACATCAGCAATAACGATATAAATAACAAAAATTGGTTATTATTTTATATTAACTACATGGCATATCACGTTTTTTTTAATATATAAAGACAAATCAGTAAAATCACAAAAATAATAACTAAAAACCTAAATTAAAAAATATAAAAATTTTAAATACTCTCAAATTTTGACAACAATTTTTTCAAAACAAAGAAGTTAACATTTAAAGTATAAATGTTATTACATTGTAAACCGAGGCATGGGTTTCCTATATATCATTCCACTAACGTCCGAGAATCAGGCGTGTGTGTGATGCATGCCGAATCGTGAACTGATTCCACAGAGATGTTGAATTTACAGCGAAGAAGAATGTGAGTGTGAAAGAAGGTTATGAGAGACTCAGGAGGAAAATCCACATGCTTTATACTTCAGACTTACTTTTCACACACATGTTGCAGCCGCCACTGCATGAATCAGCCACCAAAGTAGAACTCACCAATTAATATACGCAGCCCTAAACGTTGAAAGATATTATTAGTTTCACCCACCATGCCGCAACTTAAGCTGCCATCAAACCCTGCAAACCCTCCTTTTGTTTTTCCTACTTTTCCTGCATTTATGCTTTCTTTCACACCACTAAATGCCCACATCTCATCTTCTATATCTCTCACTATCCCATATCCACCCTGGTTACTTATTATGGCCTCAGGCTGCCCACCGTTTTATCCTCTCCACCGCATCACGCTGCTGCTCCGCCATCTCCGCCAGTCAACCTGGCTGACCCACCTCCACCGCTACCACCCACATCCCCAGAGCCGCAACCAGGTGGAGCGGCTCTTCCGCCACATTGATCACCTCCAAGATTACATAACCCGCCACAGACTCCTCCCTACCCTGCTCAGTCACCGTCCTCGCCGCGCTCCCACACACCACCACAACAACAACGGCCACGTTCTTCATCTTAACAACCACCATCTCGTGGAGCTTCGGAGGATCCACCAGCACCAGCTCCGGGAGTCGCTCACCAGAATCCGGCACTGCATAAGGCCCCTCCGGCAGTACCTTGTTTTCTACCAACCTGACCAGCTCATACGCTACCACCAAAGCATGAATATCCTCGACATTTTCACCACCCACCTCTGAAACCCACCGTGACCTTCTGCATGCTTGTGCTCGGTACCAATGGATTCTTCTGCATTACTGTTTGTTACCACAGTTTCTCATTTTTATCGACTCGATCAACTCAAGAATCTTGCATAATGTGTACAAACTACACTCATTATTGTTATACAGTGTCTTGATTGATGGAGCTTGACCACCCCATTAGGCCCGTCTCCGATGCATGGAAATAAATTATTGATACTTTTGTTCCCATTATTCCATCTCCAAATTTTTTCGACTGTTTGTTAGTTTTGGTTAACAAAGTTATGTCACTCTTTCGATTGAGGCTTTATGTCGTGGTTAAAGAAGATGTTATTATTCCTAAAGATTGAACAATGGATATGCATAGATAGAAGAGATGGCGCATCTGATGTAGCTGAGAAAGCGGGAAGTGAACAGGTGTTTTTGTCGAGGGGAGGCCCGGAAGGGGTGGCCACATTGTGCTATGCCACGGGTACACCTTTTATTACTTTTAGTTGTAACAGGAACAATTTAGGTACCTAAACTACATTCATCATTTTTCTTTTTCTTTTACTTCATATCTCATTATCTTATCTATCTATCATATTTATATTTTTGTTCTCACCTCATCTGTCATCAAAGGGAAAACTGAGTCACAGAAATTATACATAAACATTAAAAAAATGTTCTTTTTTTTTTAAATTATGATGTCAATTTTTTGTTTCAAATTGATATATTTTCATCTAAACTTAGACGGCATTAAAGATTTATCGATGTAACAATGATATTGTCACACGTTTAACAAATCTTTAACGTCGTTAGAAATCAAACTATAAAAAAATTGAAATAAAAAGAAAATCTAATTTTACATCATATGGCTTAAAATTTAGAAATATATTCAACTCTAAAAAAAATTACACGAAGAGAAAAAAAAAAAAAACAAGTGACAGGATGAGAATGATGGAGAGAAATAATAACGGGTATAGATGTCTAAAATGAATGAGACTTGATGTATCATTGTTATAATGTAAAACATAGCTCAATAACCAGAGGCTGAGAATCAGGGTACGTTATTCCCATCAGGGTTGATGTTATTTCACATTCAACTGAATTAATTTCTCAAAGGCTAGAGCAGCAGTTAAACAAAATATGGTCATAGGTGTATTTCCTAACCTCCCATCTAGCCATCATCCAACATATATTTTAGAGAAAGATTGTTCACTTTGTAATGATTTTTTACAATATCAAACCTACTCGAAGTCATCCTCCTTTCTATTTAAACTACATGCAAGATAAATATTGACGTCTAACAATGGTTTCACTTAGAAATATTTGGTTGGAATTGAATGCCATGTATACAAGAATATAGGAAGACTAGAATTGTAAAGTAGCCAGGAAAGGCTTAATTCCCAAATGGGAGTGCCTGCAATCCATGAAGACTGTCTTTTCCAAATAAAAGGATGATCAACTACTTTCGGAAAAATATCATTAACAACTTCTGATAGCCATATTGGTTTATAGTACTTAAAAAGGTAAAGTCCTGACAAACATTTCGCACCAAAAGTTGTACATCTTTTTCGACCATCCAAATCATCGCAGAGAATTTCCTGATGCTTGATTTGGCACACATTATATTTTGAATCTAACTCAATTTTGTCACACCATCGATAGTCTCTGTTGTAGTTTCGTCCTGCCAGTAGCCTAGCCAAAATGTAGTGCATTCTACATAATGGATTTGACGACATTCTTGATATGGCCAAACAAATCCCAGTACCTTACCGAGCAATTATCACAACAGATGCTTTAGTTTGTTGCCTATTCTGAAGCTAGAAGACTGCTTCTGCCAACTATATTTTTACTTCTTTCCAGTAGCTTTAATTTCTTTTATCAACATTCGTCACCCATAAGTTTACACACACATACACACCGTGTGTGTATCATTTTGGCAATGGATTATCTTATCGTAATAAATCAGAGCATTGCAGTGAAAATCTATAACCTTCCACAACTAAATGGGGGAAATAATCATTCTCAACTTAAATTTAATCCGTAAAAAAAGAAATTGAACTTGGATTATGAAATATAATAAAAATTCACATTTACAGAAGGATGTTTCATAATCATAGATAACCTTATCAGGCCGCAGTATGAACTTGTATAATACAGAACCAGGAACGACATAGAAGGAAAATACATGTAACCGTTTGAGTCCTTTATCAAATTTATCCTCTCAGCTCGTAGACTATGGAATACTAAAACGTCCTCCAATGTACATATTGACAGGAACGATTATGATGCTTGCAGAGCTCAGAAAATAAATAAACTGACAGGGTGACAATTAGGATCTGCAGGACGGTAAAGAGATGCCTCCACAACAAGCCGCGATTATTAAATAAAGAACAACAACAATCAAGAATGTCAATAAGGCCCTGTCAAAGACCAAAAAACATACAGTCAAAAAACCCAGCCCCATGACTTTAAATCCAAATAATTTTTTGAATCCCAGATACAAAATGTATACTTTCCAAAATGTATTTTCTTGTGTGTAACGTATGAAAGAAATTTTACTCACAGTAGTTTAAAATTTTTCATCCAAAGAGCTCTTCGAAGGCGCTTCGACTGTTTCCTAAAGTGAAATGCACTGTCTTGCATTGTTGCTGTCTTATCAACAAGAAGCTCAATCCGGTCACCTCTCTCCAATATTTTTTCAATGTTGTCCACCATGATAGTGCGTATCTGTAATATAGATTGAAAGTTCGAATATCACCAACTATGAGAAACTAAGGGGCTTAACAGACAAGACACATAATGTGAAACATCAATAGAATAAATAAAAGTACAGCATATATACATTCTAAATCCAAATGCTCTTCAAACATACTTGTAAATCAATTAATACACTACAATTTCAGGGAAAAAGGTATATAACTTTTCCAATAAGCGTTTTTTCCTATCACTCCTTAAGCACCTTATAAATGCACCGGAGCATTCCAAGTCAAGAGGTATACCACCTCTGTTTGGCGAACCAACTTTTCTATAAAGATAAATCCCAAATATAATAACTCGTCATGGAGTTTAATTTTTGTTGAGTAAAAAAGGTGGGGCACAAACAAATATATGATATTTGTGTTTTTCTTTGGTCCCTCCGACAAACCACATCCGTAGTTATTGGTAACTTGTTACATAACCAGATCATATGTTGGATAAAACTATCTGTCACTTACATTCCATAGCTAGGAAAAAGGGAAAATTATCAACAAAAAGTATAGATGCATATAAACAGAGTACACCTTCCCCTATCACATTCTAAAACTTTATTTCTCCCCTTTTACACTGCAATATAAATAAAAGGGAGAGGATAAAGGAGAAACACAAAAATAGGGAGGGACAAATTTTTTTTTTTTTTGTAATGTACTTGCCTCACCAACTTCACCCCTCACACGATTGAGGGTATCGGCACTCTGATTACTGGAAAAGAATTCCATTTGCTGATGCAAAACCCTTGAAAACTCATCATTCATAGCATAAGCTGGTGCATAATTAGCGACTCTACTGTAGTTCTTCATAAACCTCATTTGGATATCTTCCAAGTATGAGAAAGGAACTCTCCCTGGATACAGAGAAAATGAGTCATATCATAGTAAGCACTTGAAAACAAAGATGTAACATTATCGTAGTATACAGTTTGGTTAATATTGAGTGATAGTTATTGTTGACACAGATTATATATTAATCCCCTAAGTCAGTGTTGACAATAAAAAGGAATCGGCATCTTTGACTAGTAATGATTAGATTGAGGAACTGTCTGTAGTGAATTTTGAAAAACAGTACCAAAATCTATTTTCTCTCACAAACGTTTTTAGATATGTGGAGCCTCGAATAGAGGCGTAAATTTATCAATTGTAGGCTTAAAAGGTTAAAGTGTGTGGTTTGTTCAGCTTCTTTGGAGGAATAAACACTTATTTTTGTCAGCTTCATCACAGAGCTTTCAAAAGGATGTGACTATTTCCCCAAAAATAGTCTATACCAATTATCAAATATGCCTTTAAAACGAATTATATATATGTTTTTCTATCAATTATAAGCATATCATTACAGCTTGCCAATAGATTTAGAAATCATTGATCATTTCCTTGTTCAGAATAAATCTGACAATTTGGACTTAGTTGATAAAGAGAGGAGAATTGTTGAGAACGTCTTCTAGTTCAAAAGTCAATATAGCATTAAAGAAGAATGTTATATGTCGTTAAAAGGGTCATAATTTAACCCCACCCCACCTCTTCCTTTATGAGATAGCATTAAATCTATCCATTTAGGCATTGGCAGTAAAATTTTTCATGCAGAAAGACTAATGGTTAGTTTCAAGATCAATAAAACATAGAGTACTCTAAAACGTAATAAAGCATTGAGGATGATATCCTATTATTAACACTTGAAAAACAGACCCTATCAGGATTGCCATAGAAGCACTATTATTAAAGCCTGAATTTTCTTAGTGATCTAAGAGCGCATTCGTACATACAAATTAGGAATTGTCAAGCAGGAGGAAGCTAAAAGGACACAAACTACGAAACTTAACACAAAGGGTAGCCCTTGGTTTTCGAAAAAGTTCATTTGCTGCAGTAAAAGACTAGTACGTGAGATGGCACTTGGGCTAAGGTTCAATCTGCACTCCTTTGGAGTTCTCTATTTGTGTATATGATTATCCAGCAACGGGACTTCCTCTAATTTAGCAAGCTAAAGTAATGCAATCTCGCTCATTTTCTTCAATTTCTTTCATCAGTTACTTGGCCATAAAAAACAGTCTAAATCATGTCTGGGTGGCAAGATATTTGACAACATGGCGTTTATTGACATCATGGCGTTTATTAAAAGTAGGGATTAGATGGTCTGTTTTGAATCACATTAAGAAATTCACATGATTCCTAAATCCTATAGTTACAAAGCGTCTTTCAGAGGCATTAAAAGTGGTGTATTGTTAGTTGTCAACCGACACGTTACAGACATGTCAGTATAAGGAAATCTTGAACAACAGTGGAACTCAAACTAAGAGTATGTTAGTTCTCAATATTCAGTAGAAGCTACAGACAACTCTCAAAAAAAAACAATAAGCAAAACAGTTGAATTTCCAAGTCAATGAAGAACCAACAAAGAAACAAGCTTGCAGTCTTTAATTACAACGTTGTTCAAATTACTTACTAGACCAACGCTGGTGATTTTCAACAATTTCACAATATTTCTATACAAAAAAAGCAGTGAAATCCAAACAATTTCTGTTCTAAAGAACAATTGTCTACAATACAATTAAAGATATCAAGGCCAACCCTGCCTATTTCCTCTCCGGTCAAACCCTAGGGTTTTTAACTTCTTCCTTCTCTCTACACGTTCTCAATTCCGGTTCTGCTTTCTTTGACTTTAAAAAAATAGGTCATGGGGAAATTTTCGTCCAAGCAAAACAACGCATCTCACTCACAAAGAGTTCAAACTAGCATCTAACACACGCCACGTCTCTTAGGTAGATCCTACGTTCTAACAGAAAGTGAATCGGATCGTACAACGATGAAATTAAGACTACGATTAAGAAGAAGAACTCACTTCCGAAGGTGTCGTTGGCCATACAGACGTAGGTGATGCCGTCGGATCGGAGTATGTGAAAGATGTAGCGATCCTGAGAGAAGCAGAGCCTGGAATCGGACTCCGCCGGAAGCTTCTCAAGGATGCGGCGAGCGACAGCGCCGGTGTTACCGGTGACGGCGCTGAACTCCGCCAGCACTACCGTGCCTCTGGCCACCAAGGCGTAGAATATCGCCATCGGCGAAGAGCTATCCAGAAGAACAGGGAGATCGTTCTCTGCTGCTCCTCCCTTTCTCTCTAGCTAGATCTTCTAATTGGTTACCACAGCAACATTGTTAACAAAACAGATCATTTACAACTTCATAATGGAAATTCGTACCTATTACTATTACTTAATTATGGAAAATGTTTTTCTTTTTACACCGAATAAACATTCACAACCTAATTTTATAAGTAAAATATATATTTATAAAAGACAAAGAATAAAAAAGTAAATGTAAATGGTTTTTAATTATTATTACTGTTATATTATCTATATAATCTAACATAATATAAAAATAAAAATAAAATAAATAAAGGAAATATTTTCTCTTTTGGTGAGCGCGTTACCTTTCCCGAATTTTAATTCTAAATTTATAATTTATTATCTATAACATTTATTTAACTATCTTTCTCTTTTAATTTACATAATATTTTTTTCCAATTTATCAATTTAACATTAAATAAATAATAACTTGTTTGATAAAAATATAATTGTTACATTTTGTTACCATATTTTATTCTCAAAATATAAGTATTATGTGTGAAGAAGTTATTATTTCATGAACATCAAACTCATCGTCTTCTTAATTATACACAACACATTTTATTATTACATGATTCATCGGACAAGTGGAGAAATTGTCATTCCATGAACACCAAACTCATAATTATTTTTATTATACCTACATATGTTTGATTTTTCTTATTTTATGAGCATATTATATATATATATATATATATATATATATATATATATAAAATATAATAAATTTTCCTTGTAACATGCACTGTGTTGTCCTCTGATCAATGTAAATATAATCAATCCTACCTTCAAATTTGAAGTGCTACTTTCTTTTGTTTGCTAAAAAGTGTTACTTTCAAATTTTGTTAAGTTAACACAATCAATATATGGACCTCTCACATTCTCAAGTTGATGTTCCTATTAAACTATTGAATAACAAATCCAATAATTGTCATTCGTAATAAAAAAATTTGATAACTTTGATACTAATTTATTGTAATAAGTATAAACAAGTAACATAACTTTAGGGTATAACTTATTCCCAGAAGTAATGACTAACTATTGCATACATATTAATATTAAATATGGTTTTGGCTTTATTTTTTAGTGAATTAGTTTCTTTTTTAAAATTTTAACTCAATTTAATCGTTCAATTCTAAAAATATATGAATTTAGTTATTTTAACCAAATTTTATTAAATTTATTTAAAATTTCAAATATGTTTCTAAATTAATATTGAAGGCAAATACAGCGTAAATAATTCAAATACTAATATCATGAAATACATTTGAAACGTTAAATAAATTTAATAAAATTTTGTTAAAATGATTAAATCAACGTATTTTTAAATATAAAGACTAAATTGATTTAAAGTTAAAAAAAAAAGAATTTCAATTAACACAAAAAATTAAAAAACTAAAAACATATTTAAGCGTGCATGTTAAAAACAATAATGTGAAAATTTCAATTAATAACACACAACACCCAAAATTCAAAGTCAAATAGATATCAAATACTTAAATATTACTATTGGGTTACAAATCCTATTATTGTTAAATGAAAATGACTTCTAATATATTGGTCTTCCATGCATACTATGAGTACAATGTTTTCTCTTCATAATCCTAGTTCCCTAAATTAAATGAGAGACAAAAGAAACAAAATTCTAAAGTTAATTAGAAAAAAAAAGAAAATCATATTTAACATATAATTATCTTTTTTCTTAGCTTATATTTCTTATATTTATTGTATTTGTAAGTGGGATACGAAGATATAACACTAGAAAAAACTTCTGAATGTACCTAAAACAATTTAATTTCGTTTATTTACGTACATATATTTTTTAATTAGCAAATTCATAATTTATAATATATACGTAAACCATTAAATGTATGCCAATTCTTAATGTATCTGGACGTTAAAATATTTACGGTAATTATTATTATTATTATTATTATTTTCAGGTAAGGTTAAAATGTTGAATTGGATATGGTCGTGGTTGGGGATTGTTCAGTGAAGTAAGTAGTACGGTTGAGGAACCATTAGTTTGGATGGATTTATTATCCTGGTACTAATTTAAATTTTGATTCAATTATAATTTAAAACGTATTTTCTAATAATATTTAAAAATAAGTAAATTTATTACAGGTATAATACTAAATTATAGAAACTATTATTTATAAAATAAAAACTATCATTAAGATATAGTTTTTCCAAGAGAAACTTCTATTTTCTTAAAAATTAGTAAAAGACTAAACAAAATTAAAGTATCTGGAGTCGTAACATCAGGATTCAGGTTGACCATACACAAACTCAACCGTACACGGTGGTTTGTTGTGCACTCAACGCACGTGCTGTTACCTGGTTGGGGAAATGTCATTTTCAGTATGTAATAGGATTAGTACCAATAAACTAACACTTTTGTCTCATAAATATTAAATTATTTTATAATCATGTAAAATTATGTAAATTTCAGTAATTCATAGTATAATCATTCTTTTAACTGCTTGTTGGTGCTTGGTTGGAGTAAACTTTTTACTTTTATTTTTTGGTCAACAAAATTTAAAAAAAAAAAAACAAATAAAAGTTTCACGACGAAACCAAAATCACTGAGTGAGTGTTTAGCTGGGGAAACGAAAAGTGGGAACAATATATGAACTGAGGAGTTGATGTTTAATTAATTGTTATAATAATGAGAAGAAGAATTTACAAAGGCTAGTAGTGGGTGTGGAAAAGAGATGGACTTGATGTTGAAATTGGATAAAAATAGTGGGAAGTGTCGTCTAAGTAGAAGCTATGTCTGCAAACAAAATGGGGTTAAATAACAGAACTTCTTCTTTAACATGATACGATTATTGTCTGTTCTAAACAAATATGGTAGAGTTTAGTTTCATTATCTATGATTTGGTCGATGTCAAGTCATTGAGTTCTTGAGTCATTTGAATCAGACCCAATTGAAGTGTTCCCAATCCAATTCCCACGACGGTTCTTGAAGCTGTTCCTCGTTCCAGTTCGTGCTACTTGAATCTCCTCCACCTTCTGGGAGCTGAGAAAGCTGAGAAAGTTCCAGCAAGTGAGAAACCTGAGATGAAGAACTCTGATGAACACGTGACTCTGTTCCTCCACTCTCCGATGGACGTCGATCAAATGCTCGAAAGCTTCCAGATACGATGTACACCCGATATAAGCTGAATTCGCATCTCAACTACACACCGAACATCATAATTAAACATGTGAATGTGATGTCGGAAAACAGAGACACGAAGAATTTGCAATTGTGTGTACCTGAGGGGTGACAGGGTTGGATTGGTGAGGGACTGAGATGGCTCTGTACTCATTCATCTTCCATTTGGTTTTTCTTCCCATAGGAGCTTTTCCTTTGTAGAACACCATGGATTTCTTCACCCCAATGACTCTGTTATCAGAAGAATAAACATAGCCAGGTGAACCAGTGGCTTTCCAGTACCCACACGATGTGGTTCTGCTTGGTCTCCCTCCTCTCGCTTCTCTCTCTTGCCCAGGTGAAAAGAAAAACCATTGCTCTGTATCCCCACGACATAGCTCCCCAGCAAGTGCTGCAAACAACAAAAAATTAATGAATCATATGAACAAAAACTCAGGACTAAAAGAGAGGTTACGAGAATACATAAAATTTGTTTATTTATTTTAATATGTGTCACATACTTGGGAGGTTCCATGGTTCCAGGGCATTGATATCAACAACTGGTATAACTCTATCAATGGCGGCGGCGGCGGCAGCATTTATTGAACCATCGAGCTTATTTCGTAGGTAGAAGCCAACAAGCTCTTCTTCTGTTGGGAAGAAGCGAAACCCAGGTGGATGATGGTCTTCCATGATGTTTGTAATATGAAAGTAGCTGTTTTTATGTCTGTTTTACTTTTCTGCATAATGGGATGAGTGAATATATATATATGTATAAACGTGAAGGGGGTTGAAAGAGAAAAAGATAGGGTGGTGGGGCAGAGAGATTCACCGTGTAAAATTAGAAAATTTGGGAAGTTTTGATGGAAACTTTGACGCGGTTATGGGAATGAAGGAGAAATCGTCTATGTTATCCATGTTGGGTACCTTATGATGGCTACATACCTATACATCCAATAAAATCTCATTTTGAACAAGTCCTCCTCTCTCCAAAACCATAAGAAGGAAAAAAAAAGAAAAAAAGTTTGCTTCTTTAGGTGTATGCAAATGCAATCATTTTATGTTTAAGTCAGCTAGGGTTTTTGTGTAAGCAAACCTAATTAATTCTCTTGAAGCCTAATTTTGCAGAGTTTTTTTTTTTTTTGTCAACATGTCAATGGACATTTGTGTGCTGGGAAATCTCACTGGTGGAACAAGTCAGATATGTCATGTTTTCTTCTCCTCTCCACAAAATAATGTGGTTTTTATCCCCGTTTTATTTGGCAAAATAATTGTTTTTATTGTATAATAATCGTTTTAAAAGAAAACATCTGTTTTAAAATAATAGTCACTTATTATTTAATTTCATTAGTCTCAGTATTTTTTTTTAAAGTTCACTGATTGAAACTTTACATCGTAAATTACACTAATCTCTTAGAATAAGATTACGGTTAAATAAAGGGTGCTAAGAAAATTTTATTTAAGTCTAGTGTATCTGATAAAAGAATTGTTTATATTGAAGTCTACCAAAGTAGTATTATTTTTTATTACACATGAAATCCAATTATATAAGTAAAGCGTAATAATAATAATAATTATTCTTATTGTTTTTATATCTTATTTTATTATGAAAATAAATATTTTAACCCCTTATCTATACTATTATATAAAGACATTGATTATTTTAATGTGCATATTTCTTTTTGAATTGTGTTATTAAGTACATGTTTTAAGAAATTATTTTTAAATTTTTTTGTTTAATATTTTTTAGATTTGATATTTTTTAAAATGAAATAAATTTTCGTAATAAAAAAATTATCTATAATAAAATTGTAAAAATATTTATATTTATTTTTATAATTATGTCTACTTTTTCTAATTTCTTGCAATATAAATATGAATCTTCATTGTTGAAAACATATGCATAGATACGATACGTGTATCGGATACGACATGTATCCGATACATCGATACGTTTATTTTCAAAATAATAAGATACGATTTGTGATAGATACGTGATATATGAATATTGAAAAATGTACAATAATTCTTAAAAAATATAATAATTATATGATTGTTATTGTGTGAATCCAAATTTCCTAATTAGAGACCAATTATTTTGGTAGTTAAAACCTAGTAGCTAATGTTAGTGACCAATTTAGAATCAATTCATAATTGAAACTATTTTGAATATCAATTTAAAGACCAATTATAATTTTTTGAAACTATTTTAGTTGTCAATTTGGTCACTATATAATGACTAATTATTTTTTGTCACTAAAATTGGTCATTATTCAAATATTTTCTTGTAGTATAATATGACTTTATAAATAATATACTTCATTGACAAATATTGATAAAGTATCCTAAAGTATCAGACACGATACGTGTCCAAAATTGAAGTATCGGTGCATCATAGTTGAAAACGTAACAATCTCTATTTTCACATAAATATGTTGTCTGCTTATATATGATTTTTTTTTTTTGGTTTACTTTGTCATTCAATTAAAATATTTCCCATATGTTTAACTGTTTTGTTCAATGTTCATGTAAGAATGTTAAAATTACTTTTTTGGAATTAACATGATAATTTTATAATTAAAATTAAAAAAAATGGAAAGTAAATTTATCATTAGTTAAAGAATAAAAGTTTTTAAATTAATTTTCTAGAGTCAAATTTTATTTATTTTTATTTTCTTTATTTTGAGTTTAATACAAATATATTATCGTCTATGTTTTTTATTCCATGACTAAGTAGTACTATGAGGGACCAAAAAACAAGTCATCTAAAGCAAATATTAACACTGATTAGTACGGTGCTAGTGACTTCTCTTTCTTAATCAAATAACATAGAATCCAACTCTTGGTAATGTCACTTTCCACGTAAAATAAACTGGGTTGAAAACCAAAGTAGAGATCAACATTCCAGCTTTGATGATAATGTAGTCTAAAATTTAGAATCTTTCTAGTGCGTATTAAATGAGTATGAATATGTAATGTTTAATTTTTTAAATTAAATATAAAAATACATATCCGTTTTGTCATTTAATATTTGTCTTAGTTCTTATCGTCATTTTGTTTTAAATTAATAAAATATATTTTTAATTTAATAGATAATTTTAAAAAATTAATTAATATTTGAAACAATAAAGGTACGAATATTAACACAGAAATAGATATACCAGTTCTCCAATAAATTTGAGAATAAGATAAAAATTACATACCTAGTGAGAAAGAATATTTACTTTAAGAATAAGAACGAGATAGACAAACTCATGGCATATTGTCTCATTGTTATTCTTAGCTACAACTCTTAAATTATGTTTGTTTTTTAAGATTTGGAGAATGAATTTAAGATGAGATTGAGAATATTTACTTTGTGAATAAGAATGAGATGGTCACACTCATTGCGTCTTGTCCTATCTCATTGGCATCTTTAACTACAACTCTTAAATTGTGTTTATTTTTTAAGATTTGAGGATTTAAGATGAGAGTGAGAATATTTACTCTAAGAATAAGAACGAGACAGTCCACTCTACATGTCCTGTCTCATTATCATCCTTAATTGCAATGTTTAGACAATGTTTATTTTTTAAAATTTTTGGAGTGAATTTAAGATAGGATATGGTTATTTGAATTAAAGAAAAAATAATGAGAAATGAAAAAAAAATAAGAAAAAAATTGATGAAAGGTAACAAACGATTTGTTGGATTTAATAAATTAAAAAAAGAATTATTTGATAAAATTCAATGATTATCTTAGTTATAAAAAATTTAAAATAAAACGTAATAATAATAATAATTTATTATTATTAGGTTAAAATAAATTTTTTGTCATAATTTTCGTCCAGTATTGTTAAATCAAATCCTAATGTTATTTTTGTGCTCAAATAGGTCCTCATTTTCATCAATTTTGTTCAATTAGGTCATTTTTTGCTAATATGATTTAATATTTTTTTTTTAAATGTCCACGTCTCAATTCAGCCGCGTGCCAAGTGTCAGAATCAATGTTTTATATTCAATTTGGTCCCTATATTTATTATTTTTATTCAATTTAGTTCCAATTTTGGTTAAAATTAACCAATTTTGTCACTGTCTAAGATAAGACCAAATTTAATTTTTATATAAAAATTATAATGATGTAAATTTTAATATATTAGATAAAAAGATTTATTTAAAAATGTGAATTTTAATATAAAAAATAAATTTGATTTCAATTTGGAGAGACAAAATTGGTTTATGTTAACAAAAATTGGGACTAAATTGAACAAAAATCACAAATATAGAGATCAAATTAAATATCAAATATTGACTTTGACACGTAGCATGTTATTGGATTGACACGTGGACATTTTAAAAAAAATAAAAAAAAGAAGTACGAAGTGACATGTGATAATCATTGTTCATGATCGTTAATGATTTAAACCGTGTTAGCAAGGAAGAATTGAACAAAATTGACAAAAATTATGACATATTTGAACACAAAAAACAAAATTATGACTGATTTGATAAAATTTGACGAAAATTGAGACAAAAAGTATTTTAACATTATTATTATTAACTTAAATTTTATTCCGATCAAATTCAAATTTTCTATTATGTTTTATTAGTTGAAAGAAAAAAAAAAGAATTATGCATTTTCCAATTTTTCTTTCGAACTCAAATTTTGAACGCTACTAGTTAGCATCTAAAATAATTTAACATTCAGTTTATACTTTGAATATTCTACTTGCTAGTTAGCTAAAGTTATCTCCATAGTGGTTCATTGACACATTTTCTATAAACTTCTTTAGGAAAACATCAAATGAATTTGTTTTCTTTAAAAGTTATAATTTTTATATATAAATTAATTCATAAACAAAATCAAATATAGCATGTTATATATATATATATATATATATATATATATATATATATATATATATATATATATATATATATATTTTTAAACTAACACTTATAAAGATTTAATTTTCAATTAATTCTAAAAGTATGATTAGAAAAATAAGATTATTTTGAGATTTATTATATTGTGAGTCTTTTCTTTCATAGGATACTTTGGGATTATTAAGTCACGCAGCATTCTCTACATAACAGAACGACATTTACATCATAAATTATAAAAAATAAAATAAAAAAACTATTAAAAAAATATAAAATATAAAAAAAAAATTGAAAATAATTCAGCGGAAAAATTATGAGAAAAAAAACTTGTTGAAAATATTATTAAACTTAAAAATGGTCATCTATTACAATACAAATTTATAACTGTTGTTTTTTCTGCACACCCTTTTTATAATGTTATCATTATCGTGAATGTTTTTACTTATTAAAATAACGTTATAACAATTAATAAACTATGTAGATATTTCATTTTTTATTTTAATCTTAATTGTATTTTAAAATTTAAAATCTTAAAACTATTATACAAACCATAAAAAAGAAAAAAAATAGTAAAAATCCACTTAAAATTACATGACGAATTATTATTTCATAATATAGTTATCTTTCTTCCTCTTTGATATAAATATGCAATTTATATTATTTCTTTTATATTCCTTTCGTTCAAATTATTAATTATATATTAAATATACAAATAGTATTGATATTTTTATTTAAATAAATTTTAAAAATTAAAACTAACAAAAAGTGATAAAGCTCATTAAAATAAAAGTAGTATAATAAAAAAATTGTACACAAAGTTTCTCTTATTTATAACAATATATAAAGAAGATATAATATTTTGTATTCTCATTTCAATATTTTAGTTTTACCTTTAATTATTATTTTAAAAATATTTATTTATAAATAATTTACCTTTTAACACTTATTTAAAAAAAAAACTTTTTTCTATACATATTTTATTTTTATAATTATCTTAAAAATTAATTATATATATTTTATTATCTTAACTCAAAGTTTTATAAAAATTAGGCTTAAATATACATTTGGTCCCTATTTTTGTCAAAATTATTTAATTTGATCCTTATTTTCGTTGTTTGTTCAATTTGGTCCTTATTTTTGGAAAATCGCATTCAATCGAGTCCTTTTGGCAAACAGTGTTAAAATTGTTAACGAGACAGTGACACAGTGAAACTGTTTGAGTTACGTGTCAAATTTTTGGCAGTGACGTTGACATAGTGAAATTTTACGGCCGTTGTAGGTTTAAAAGTTAGTGAAATTGATTTGGGGAAGAAATTAGGGTTTGATAGGTTTCAAGCAAAATTGTGCCCAACAAGAAACTTGTGCACAATCTACTTGGTGATTCAGAATTCGTGTTTGAGAGGTATGTCTTGTCACCATTCGTCTTCCTCCTCTTGCTGTAATAGTTGGGGGCAACCAAGTTGCGGTGGGTCTCATATTCGTGGTTCCAACGCAATCTCGAAGATTCAATCGCAAATCACTCTTCAAGCGCAAATTCCCCTCTTCGCGAACCCTAATTGATGAACAAGAAACTCCACCACCCAAGAACCCTAATTTTCCCCTTTCTCACCAACCTTAATTTTTTCCTATCTCTCGACCTCTCGAATGCCCAATTTCAATTTTTCACTCAACGAACTCTCTAACTCTCGAATGCCCAATTTCCTCTCGAACTCTTGCTACAGTAAACCCTCAATTTAAACTTTTTAATTTTTTTTACTTTACCATGTTTTATCTTTTTACGTAATTCAAACTTTTTTCTCCAATTTCTTTTTAACTGTGCCAATGTGTGCCATCATATATTCCAAAATTTGACACTTAACCCAAAAAGTTACACCGTGTCACTGTGCCATTAACAATTTTAACACCGTTTGTCAAAAGGACTCGATTGAATACGATTTTACAAAAATGATTATCAAATTGAACAAACAACAAAAATAGGGACCAAATTGAATAATTTTGACAAAAATAGGGATCAAATATATATTTAACCCTAAAAATTAACATTTGTGTTTTCGTGTATAAAAATAATTCATTTTTAAATAAACATAGCAAATCTCGGGTGACGCACCAGACACATTTATCATCACCTCCTATTGAAAAACAGCAAACTTTCAATTATTTGTAAGACCTTTAATTATAAGTAAGGTTTAAATATACTTTTGTCATCTGAAGTTTCTGCTAAAAATTAATTTTAATGTAATTTATTTATTCATTTGGTATTATACTCTTCTTCTTTTTTTTTTATAATTGTAAAATGATCTCTGTTGATTGTCAATATTAACATTTGCACTATATTATTAACTATTTTTAGTCTAGACAAAAATATACTAATAATATTAATAGTTTAGTATGATAAGTAAAATTAATTTTTGACAAAAATGTTATGTAAAAATATAATCCTTTAAGTACTTTGTGTGAAAAATTTAATTTTGATATATTATTTAAAGTAAAAATTATATATATATATATATATATATATATATATATATATATATATATATATATTATAAGGTTAAATATATTTTTGATTTTTTAGTTTTAAAGTAAAAATTAGAATTAGTCTCTTTTTATAACATTGACCTAATTTAATTATTTAATTTTAAAAATGTTAGATTTAGTACTATTAACCAAATTTAAATTTTTTTTAAGTTTATTTAATATTCTAGTCTCGTAATAACATTTAAATTATTTATACTAATTGACACATATTTCAACTTTAGTGTTAACTACAAAAATTATTTTGAAGCGTATTTGAAATGTCAAATAAATTAAAAAAAATTAGTTAAAAAAATTAAATTTACAAATTTTATTTTTAAAATAAAAAAATTAAAAAAAAAAAACATATTTAATCTTAATATATATATTTATTTATTTATTAGTGGAATTCAATATATCAAATTGTAACCGGTCAATCCAACCAACACCTTTTTCCAGGGAATAATTGATCTAATTATAATACTAGTCTACCAAAGATATTTTTTGTTTTTTTAATTACAAAATTATCACAAACTATTGTTTTTTATGAGAAACTAAAATTATTACTTTTCATTTTCTATCAAAATTTTTAAAGAAGACAAAATAATGAGATAATTTCATAATGTTTCCTTTAAGAATCTTTTTTTTTCTTTTTAATCAAATAAAAAATATCTGTGTGAAGTTTCCTCTCCTTTTTTGTCATATAACTAATAATGTAAGAATTAAAAACATTGAATGCTAACTCAGTTGACATGTGTATTAATTCGACTTCACGTGTGTTGACTTTTTTATTAGCACTAGGTGTTCTATTTTTGAATTCGGGGTGAAATATATTTATTCAACATTATTTTACTTTAAATAATTTTACCTAAAAACTAATTTACTTCATTATAAAAAAAAAATCTCAAATATTAATAGGACTAAACATAAATTAATTAAATTTAGAAAGAAATTCTAATTGCTCATAAAATCATGAAACTTAATACTATGTGAATGAATCTGGAAAATCTCAGAATAATGCACAAAAGCTCATATAGTGCTGAAAAATCATATTAACAATGAAAAATAATAATAATTATGTATGCATTTCTCTATTATTGTATACGTAGGCACATGCGAGAATATACGTAATTCCACATGTCATCAAGGTACCGAAGACCCAATCTATGGAAAAGAATTTCAAGGGTCTTCCACATAGTTTTCATTTTCTCACTATTTTTTCTATTTACACAGTCAATATTCATAAAGCATAATTATTATGATATTCATTGCACAAAGACATTTAAATATATTTTTCTCATTCAATTACTGATATACGCATGATAAAATTGTGATGAAATTTTAATCTCTAAAAGAAGATAATATTTTAGATGCGGTAATTGACTAAATAAATACGAGTTTGAGATTGAAACTTTGATCTCGTATGTGGAGAAGAAAACTCGTGACAGAATTTCAACTTTCAAAAGAGACAATATTTTCAGATGTGGTGATTGACTCAAGAATGCGATGGACAATGCCTTGAATATGGTGATTGATTCAAAAGACAGTTTATTATTTAATTTAATTTATTATTCTATTAATAGAGTGATTTTTTAAATATTAAATTATTCAATTTTGTAAATATTAAATTATAAACTCTATTTTTTCTAAAATTATAATATAATTTATAGAAGTAATATTTTAAAATTATAAATTTGAGTAAACTGTTTTTAATATTTTAATCAATTTACTCAATCTAATACAATTGATATATTAAATTATATCCATTATAATGAAACAATGTTAGGATATCAGGCTTCAAGGATGTCAAAAAAATTTGTACTCGCAGATATCCATATATAGCAGGTACAAGAATTTTTTATCATAATATTCGTACCTATAGATACTTGTATTCGTTATACTCTAATTTAAATTAAAAAAATTAAAAAAACACATTGATTTTGAACCGATTGTTTTTAATCAATTGATTTAAAAAAATAATTAATTTCTTTGTAAACCGCCATTAAACACTATTTAAAGGAGTTATTTGAACTTTGTTTGGAATTTATAAATGTTATGTATTGTATCTTGTTTGAATAGTTAAAATATGTTGTTAAATATTTTAATTTTTGTTGTAAATACTCGTGGGTACTTGTGAATATCCATTGATATTAAAGAAAATATACAGATACTCGCATAACAAATACTCGCATGAATATAAGGATGAGTGATATTTATCTAGTGGGTAGGGGACGAGAAAGCTACTACACATACCCTACCCGTCCCATTGACATACCTATCCACCAATATACATGCTAACATACAGTAAATGAATTGAACATGTATATTGACATAATTTATTGTTATTAATAAAATGGAATTTAAATATAACATAAGAAGCTTACATCAATTACCATATTTTGAGCTTATCTATAAGGTTTAAATACTATTGTGGTCATTGTTTTGTTTCAATTTGGTCCCCTATTTTTTTGCGTTCAATTTGGTCTCTATTTTGTTAAATTATGTTTAATGTTGTCATTTTTGTTGACGTCATTTAAATTGATAATGACAGAGTGTACAGACTAACACTGTTCACATTACATAGATTGTTTTAATTATGATTGTTTGTGTTTTATTCAAACAAGTCTCTAATTTAATTAAATTTGTTCGATTTAGTCTCGACCTCCACTTCATTACTCTTAACCTCCACTTCATTATGACCATCACCATGAACTCCTTCATCACACTCACTCTTTATTTCATGACTCTTCACCACGACCACCACCATCGCGTCGCTGCCACCACCACCAACAACAAACTAAAACAATCACTACCACCCTACAATCATTACCACCACACTAAAATCACCACCACCACCACTACCACACTAAATACATATTCATCACCATCACACTGAAACTCCTACCACCGTGAGTGTTGTTGTTGGTGGGTTTAATGTAAGGCGGTGAATGTGATTTTAGTGTGGTGCTAGTGGTGGTGGTGATTGTAGTGAAATGGTGATGATTGTAGGGGGTGGTTGTAGGGTGGTTGTGGTGGTGGTTATTGTTTTAATGTGGTGGTGGTGGTTGTGGTTGTGAATTTAGTTTAGTGGTGATGATGATTTTAGTGTGGTTGTGGTTGTGGTTATGACGATAATGGTGGTGGTGGCAATGGTAAAGGATGCAGTGGTGAATGGTCATAAATAAAGAGTGAGGATGATGAAAGTCATGATGAGGGTCATGATAAAGTGGAGGTTGAGGGTAATGAAATAGAGGGTGAGACTAAAATAAACAAATTTAACTAAAATAAGGACTTATTTGAACAAAATACAAACAATGATAATTAAAACAGGTCACGTAATGTAGACAGTGTTAGCATGTACACTTTGTCGTTATCAATTTAAACGACATCAACCAAAAGGATGAAATTGAAAATAATTTAATAAAACAGAAACTAAATTGAACGCGTAAAAAAACAAGACCAAATCAGGAACCAAAAGATATTTCTAATGGACACAAATGATTTAATAATTAAAGTTTACATAAACAATATTATTTTTATAGACAATAAATAAAAATATATTTTACAAATATTTATAATGAAAAAATATTAGAAATAAAAAGTGAATTTTCTTTAGCACAAACAAATAGACAATTAGAGATATCTAACAACAAGAAAAAATGAAATAACAAGAAAATAATAAAAACATAATGCATTATTTAATTATAATCATTGTGTGTCCAAATACCCCACGTTTTGACTTGGACTTTTATAATAAGTTATTTTCATGCTCCTCATCAACAATGAGTAAAAATGAAATTAAAAATACATTCTTTTTCATTGTTTCGTAAGAAATACTTTTAAAAAAATAGAAAACTTTTTTGATATCTAGTAAAAATAAATAAAATTCATCCCTTTTACCCATCATTATACTCATATTTTTTATGTTATAATAATAATAATAATAATTATGTTAATCAAGAAACAAGTCGCATTATAAAGTTAACTGTGATAAGTTTGACTTCAATAGTTACAAGTTCTTACTTCAATTGCGACTTTCTTTAAAAGTATATTTAAAAAACTTTCGAAAATCCTCAAAAATAACTTCTAATGTAAGTGATTCCTTTCATAAATCGTTTTATAATTTCATACGCAAATCAATTCCTTAAAACTGATTATTTCAAACTTAACCAAACTAAAATGTAGTAATTAATAAAGCTTTTGTTGTGTGTTTTTGTTTGAACAAAACACACACAAACTCTTCTACTATTTGATTCCGCGTTTCCTTTTGCCTAATACATAACCTAGTAACGTATCTATGACTTAGTAATTAATGATGTAACGTCGGAAAATGATTAAAGTACGTAGTATGTGGAAATAGACAAATTTTACACCTTTCAAATAAGTGTTTTTGTATAAACAAATATTAAAGATTTGACCATTAGTTTCTATATTTCTTTAGTCAAATTTTCCTCACTCAAGAGTAGGCAAAGGGACAGCAAAGTATACCCACCAATTCTTTTTTAACGAATTTGGACCGTGTTGGATGAAAAAACATAGATAAATTTATTATATGATAATTTAAATTTTTTTAAGTTGATGAAAAAAATAATATCGAAACTTAAAAAAATTAGAATGGACAAGAATTAATGCCATATTTTTAATTCTTACATTTACTATGTAATATATAAAATATACAGTTAATAATTATCAAGTCTTAATTAATTTTTAGGGTTAAGTATGTTTTTAGTTCCGAATTTTGACCCAAAAATGAAATTCGTCCCTGTCTGAAACTTTAATACATTTTGGTCCTTAAACTTCAGAAATAAATGAATATAGTCATTTTAACTCAATTATGTTAATTTTTTTTGAGGTGTAGAACGCTTTTCATATTAATATTGAAATTTTTTTATACTGTTTTATACATTCCTGGTTCAATATCTATTGAGAAATATGTTTAACACCTCAAAAAAAAGTTAACGTAACTGAGTTAAAATGACTATATTTATTAATTTTTAAAGTTTAAGACCAAAATATATTAAAGTTTCGGACAAGAATGAATTCTAAATTTGGATTAAAGTTCAGGGACTAAAAACATACTTAACCCTAATTTTTATATATTATATTTTGTTAAATAAAAGATCTTTGTTGAAATAATTATTTTACTTACAAATAAATCATTTTATTTAATCAAGAACTTTCAAATTAAATGTAAAAGGTTCATATCGTTCCAACTCAATCTTTCTTCTCTCAAGAATTTCACAAACTCTTTATATTAAGTTACGGTATTATATGAGAGTGAAACATTCATTAATTTCGTCAATATTCAAAATTTTGACCTATCATTATTTTGGTAACTTTCTTTTTTAATCATATATTTGTTTTCTATCCAAAAAAAAACTTCACATAAAATATCATTTAATATTTTAGTTGGACCAATTAATGCGTTCTTATGAAATGCAATCTGCACCTACGGTACCCTCGTAATGAATATAAACTGAAGGTCAAATATTCGGCATCTGGAATTAAAAAAATTAAGAAAACATATTCAAAATATATGTAATTGAATTGAAGATTTTAAAATTTGATAATTAAGCATTCCAATTTCATGCTCTGGTGGTAAGAAATATGACTGAGGAAATAACAACATCAAAGTTTGCTTAAAAATGTAAGAGTGTGAATGTAAATGTAAAATTTTAAACTAGATTAACATAAATAAGTTTGATAATTTGAATAAATAAATAAACATAATCTTCTAAGAGTTTAAACAAAATATACAATTTATTTACGTAATAATATTTCATTAGTGAAAGTTTCTTCAATTTTGAAATTTAATTATTGTTGGTGGTCCCATTTACACATCTCACACATAATTCCATTTTTATGTTATAGTCGGGCCTTGCTGGCTGTGTCAGAAACCAGAACAGAAGAAGTAGAAATTAATGCAGGTCATAAATTCATATTTTCATTTTTTGGAAAAGATAATAACTTTTGACTCCTTTCATTATCATTATCACTTCCTTGGATATTTCGTACATAAATGTCCTCGGAATAATTTAAGTAACGAAGATAAAGTTAAACATAAGAGATTAAATATATAAGACGCTATATTATTTTAAGGTTTTTAAGTTAAAAGTGATCGTAAATATTATATAAATTCATTAAATAGAGTGACTGATATATATAAAATTATAGTCTCTCACCAGGTTAATGATTATGATTTTCATATAAAAAAATATAGAATTAAACATGATTTTAGTTCCTAAATTTTGATGTGAAGTTAGAATTAGTTTTTGTCTAAAATTTTGATACAGTTTAGTTATCATATTTTAAAAATGAATAAATATAATTCTTTAAACTCAATTATATTAAATTGTTGACGTTTCGAACGTATTTCGTGGTAGTATTAGAATTATTTACACCATTTGACACATTTTCACTTTAACATCTACTTGGAAATGCCTTCAATATGTCAACAAAAGAATTAAAGTAATTGGGGGTTAAAAGAACTATATTTATTTATTTTTAAAATTTAGGGACCAAAATGTATTAAAATTTCATACAGCGATGAATTCCAAGATTGGATCAAAGTTTAGGTACTAAAAACATACTTAACAAAAAAATATATAAATTAATCGGTGATATAAAAAAAGGTCATCATATATACGTGTAAAATCAATATCATATATATATATATATATATATATATATATATATATATATATATATATATATATATATATATATATACTATAGTCTCTCAATAACTATAACCCTATATAAAAAAACGAAAAATATTTTTTTAACAAACATTTGATTGATAAAATTACTAAATAGAGTAATTTTTATTTTTATATAGAAGTTACAAAATTAAAGTAATAAAATTTTAGATTTTTTTTTTATCAAAATTGGTTGTTTGTCAAAAGTTTATCGAACAAATATTTTTCAAATTATCATTTTCCCATGAGAAAAATATATAATCCCATCAATAAACCGTAACAGATTTAGACACCAACATCACTTTCCTTAACAGATAGCAGTGAAGAAAAATTACAAAGAACTAATAATGTTATAGTTTGACATATATTTATAAGCACTAAAAAGATGAAAAAAAGAAAAAGAAAAACTGAAAACAGTTTCATGATTTGCAAAATACATATATAAAAAGGTAACATAAGTTGACAAAAGCAATTAATACAGTATTTATGAGCTTTCAAACCAGGAAATTAACTTTCCTCACAAACTATATCATACACTGCATATATATATATACCACAACTATCTGTGGCATTATATCTTTCACACTACATATGATACGACATCTATAATCATATGTTACAATAAAGTGACCTTAAATGACATGATGATCAAGGTATTCCAATGATAGGGAAGAAAGGAACATAGTAGCTACTTGGTGCCAAACCCCACTCCGGAGGAAGAGGAAGATCCACAGTTTTGGATGAACCAACCTGTTTCCCACTCTTGCAGTTTGTTCTTTGGGGGCACGATGTTCTGAAACTCAGAGGGGTGGAGATGGTGTACCTGTTATACTCTTTGCCCTTAATAATCTGGGATATCTGCTCCTTCCCTGAGGCATAAAGCTGAACCGGTCCACCCAGGACTTTTGCAAAGCAATTCTTTTTGTCTGATGGAAGGTTAGCTTTGAAGGAGCCATCATTTTCTGTAGTCGCCATAACCAGTTTTCTCACACCATCACACTTCACTGAAACCTTAACATCTGCAACAACAAGAAAGAATACGAGATGCCTAAAACACACGTACAAAAAGTCAAACCAGACAATTTTGGTCCTAATATCGTATTAGAATTAGAAGTGTAATTTAAGTCTAAATCAATTTCACAAAATCGACTTGTAAGTTGAAGTTTACACTTCATTGTACATTATGAAATTGTCTTATCTCTGGTCGAGACTTCTTATCGTGAGAGAGTGTGTGTAATATGCATGAGATTTTAGGTTATGACAGTAAAACAAAAGAGATAAACAAAACATGCACGTGCTATTTGGCTAAGAAACAGAGTAATGGATATAATGAACATTGGTTTAGATATAACTAAAGGAAGTAGAAGATGGAAGAAAGTTGGCAAACCAGATAAGGGATAGTTAAGAGTGCAGTCAACGCAGGAGACTTTGCCCTGTAGCGTTTGAGATGTTGAGGGTTGAATTTGAGCTAGGGCAAACGCTAGGAGAAGAACTGTGATAACTTGAAGAGTGGCCATGATATGGAAGGAAGAAGAAGGTGACAAAATAGAAGGAAAAAAGGGAAAGGAAAAGTGAAGAGAAAGTGGTAAGTTTGGAGCTTATAAATACAAGAAACAATGAAGTGAGGACATTAAATGTGAGGGGTCCTTGGCTGATATTAGTAGTTGGTGTCAACAGAGTGTAGTTAAGATACCTTTGGTAGAGGTTATCAACATATGACAACAACTATAGTAGCTATAGTGTGCATTGGAAACCAACCTACATATATATAATATTCCTATAAAAATTATTTATTAATATTAGAAAAATTGATGTATCAACATTTAATATTTGTTTATAGAAAAAAAATTGACAAGTTCATTGATTATCCGAGATGAAAGGAAAAAAAAGATGAAAAAGAAAAAAGTTAAATACATTTTTATTCTTAAATTTAAATATGAAATTAAATAAATATAGTCTTTTAATTCAATAATATTTTTTTATGCATTAAAAAATATCTTAACTTAAATATTTGAGTTAGAACGTTAAAAAAATTAAACACGAATAAATTAAAAATATTATACTTTTTTAAGAAAAAAAAAAGCTAATTTTAAATTTTTATTAAAATTAAGGCACTAAAATATATTTAAAGGATATCATTACTCACGTGTAGTTAGATAACTCTGAAAAGCACTGTCTTATAGGTAGAAAGATTGAATTCTCACTCCATAACTAAATCTCTTAACAGAGTTACCTATATATAAGAAAAAAAGATGTTTTGTTCTATTAAATGTTCATGTTTTTATTTATGAATAAAAGTAATTATTAATGTTAGTGAGAGGTCACAAATGTCATGCTTTTAATTAAGATTAGTTATTTTTATTATCATTTGTAGAAAATTAATTAAAGAATTGAAAACATGATTTCTTTTACTAAAAACCATATCAAAACATATTAAAAATTATAAAAAAGGAATTTTTTTTCAAATTTTGATATAAAAATATTGTTAACCCGTTAGGGATGTTAAAGGTAGGTATAGAGTCACGGAACACTAGTTGTTCACATTAATTTAGTCCCTGCAGCTTGTACCAGGTAAAGTATTGGCCAATTTATAATTGTGAGTTTACACGGGTTAATTTACCTAATTTGGTTCAATGTGTGGATTAATTTCGTGAGTTTGAAAATTTTAAAAATATTTAAATTTTTTTTTAGTTGTTCTAATATACCAAAATTTCATTTTAAGACGACCCAATCAGAACCAACAAATCCAAATTTTTTGCTGAGTATTTTTTTGTATTGTTCTTTATTGAACATAAAAAACATATTATTTTTATTTTTTAAAAATAAATTTAATATATTTTAAAATTTTAAAATTATTGTACATCAATATATTTTGAAGACAAATATCAGACCAAAAAATTAATAGAGAATCCAAACTATTGAATCAACTCACAAAGCATTTTTTTAAGGAAGTTTTAAATCAATCACGTATGAGTTTTTTTTAGCACCAAGTAATCATATAGTACTAATTAACGTAAGGAAACAAATAAGAACAGTATAAAAATCCCCATGCATTTGTTGATTCATCAATTAATTTAAAATGAATAGGGATTATGGTTGATCCTCCAAAATCCTAAAACCTAATTTATAATAATTAATGAAACAACAAACAACACATTAACAATGGAATTTGGAAAATGCTTTTAAAGAGGGTTTTGATGAGTAATGTGTAAAATTTTAAGTTGTACATGTCGAAATATTTATTATCGTAATAATCTATCCATTGATTGGTTAAAAGAAAATTCCAATTTGATTACGATTTTCAAGGTAAAAAATTATATTTTTAGAAAAATTAGAATTGGAGCAAATGATGTAAGATAGTTTAAACAACTATAATGAAGTTGCTTAAAAATTATGCTTTGAAGGAGAGAAATGAATATACAAAATATTTATATGTAGGTCAGTTTTAAGATTTATATGATTAAGTTAAATACTTTTGTTCTCACTATTTTAGTTTTAAAGTAAATTTTTGAATATAATGGTTATGTAATTTGTTGTCGAAATTATCTTATTTGATATGTTTTTGACTAATTATTGAGGACAACAAATACGTTGATCATCATTCATGAAAGAAAATAGGTAAAATTAAACAAATAAAAATAGTGACATTTTTTTTCCACAAAACTTGTTGTGTTGAAAAACACTTTGCTATGTGGCATGAATGAATAAAGTGTCTGCAACAAAGTCAATGACAGTTTTAAACAGCTAGCATGTACCACATACTCACTTAGCTTAGTTGTGTTGAAAATTCATGCAGTGTAGAAATTTCTGGGTTACAGTGTTTTGTCAACCGTAAGATAAACCTTGAAAAGAAAGAAAACAAAATAGCTGATTATTGGGATTAAGACGAAATTTATAAGTTTAATCACCTTGAATGATAATTTTTATATTTGTTTATATATCATAAAAAATAATTTATTTTCTAATTAAAGTTAAATTTTTAAGGTTAATTATGTTTTTTATCTTTAAACTTTGACGTGAAATTGGAAATTGAAATCCGTTAATGTCCGAAATTTTGATATTTTTTAATCGTCAAGCTTTAAAAAATGAATGGATATAGTTTTTTTAATTTAATTACATTAATTTTTTTATGTGTCAAACACATTTTTTAATAAACATTAAAACGAAAATGTGTCACAGAATGTAAATAACTCAAATACTAATATAAAATACATTTGAATATAAAAAAAGTTTAACGTAAGAATTATAATAATTTATTTTGAAATCTTGAGAATCAAAATGTACCAACATTTTATATATAAATGAATTTTAATTTTGTATCAAATATTAAAGAGGAAAGATACATAACCCAATTTTAATATATTTTACGAATCAAAATATAATATTTTAAATATAGAACTAAATATTAATAATTATCTCATAACAAGTGATGAATGATAATATATATATATATATATATATATATATATATATATAAAAAATAAAAAATCTCGTTTAAATTTGTTTTAGATAGTTTTAATATCGTCTTGAAAAATAAATTTGAAGTTCAACTTTACAAAATTTACTTAAAAATAAGATTTATATCTATTATATACTATAAATTTATTTCATTTTGAATGAATGAACTCTCCTATTATTTAACTCATATTTCATTTAATTTTGGGTTCAGAAGAAATTATTGGAACTGGAAAGAAAAGAAAGTAAGAGGAAAGAGCGTCAAAGATTTTCAACATGGAAGTCAGAAAGAGTTTTCAATTTTGGTTTGAATGTGAAGAATAGGTGAGATGAATTAGATGGGAATAATAAAGAAGCTAGGTGATGCAGTGGAAAGTAGATATATAAGAACCAATGACAAAGATTTTTGAAAATGAATGCAAATATTTTAAACAAAATAAAAACACTAAGCTTTAACTCATCATCACCTTTGTGTTCACCTTTACTCCTACTTCTGACATGCCATTAAATTCACTTTAATGCTACTTTGCATCTGTGGATGAGCTTCACTCAACAATTTTCTTCACCCATATTAATTTTACTATTTTCGCATTTATGCTTCCTCTGCAAATATCTCCTTAACTTATTACTTTTGGATACGGGTCTCTTCGATTAAACATTATACCATTTCTTTAATCATAATAAAATAACAATAATTAAGACAATACAAATAAAAACTTTAATGGGACTTTAACATTATTTTACCTTTATAAAAATTACGTTTAGTATCCGAAGATTAAATGTATGTCCATCTTATAAATTAATTTTGTAAAATTAAATTAGGTTTAAAATCTTCTTTTTAATATAATATATAAAATTGTTCTTATTATGTTTAATAATTTTGTATTGTGTGAGAGTCGAGGTCAAAGATAGTTTAAATATTTTTTTCTCCTTTTATCCTCTTAAACGTCTTTTAAAGATCAAACGGTGATGAAACACAAATTTTTAATTGATATGAGACTATTAGACGTGTTATCTATTGCAACCAAACTCGTGGGACAACAAATCAAAATAAAGTTTAAAACAAAGAGAGTTTGAAGTTGTCATCATAGTTTATTTGAAAAAACAAAAAAGTAATAAAAAGTCCACACAAAAAATCAGATTTTGGGTCTGAGAGGTTTTTATGTGTGGAGATGGTATATTAACACTCCACAATATCCGTTTTATGCTGTGAACCCAACGAAAATTGACTTTTCTAAATAATTTAGAAGTGTAAAATTTTATGAGATTGAAATAGACATGCATCTTCTTAACAATTAAGAAATATTCATTTTCACAGTATAAAAATGGAACTCCCCTCTCTCATTCTTTCCGTATCATTCTTCTTCCATTTTGATCCATAGTGTAAAGTTTGAACAATGAGTACACGTGACTTTAAATTGTGTTGGATGAATATGAGTTCCTTTCCAATGTTTTTAATGGAGATATATGCAATGATAGTGTCACCCCACAGAATGGAAATTCCTTTTAACGGTTTGCGAAGAACATTCAAAAAATGAATAGGAAGAACCAAACTTTACATACTTTTTGGATGATTGTCTAAATTAAGAAATAACAAAAAAGAAAATTACCTCTCAGTCCAGGGCCCGATTTAAGTCGGTTCCGAGGCTTGCTTGACACAAAATCCAGGTAACCATTCTCATTTTAAGAAGGGAAGTGGCAGTGATTCCAACGCAAATGTTAATAAATATATTAAATGTTTTTATAGTATGTAATAAAGGAAGGTATTCTTTTCTTGTTTAACCCGATTGATGATGATGTTTTTTTCTATTTTTTTATCGGTAATGGTAATTGTTAGAAGTTGCTAGCACACAGAGTTGAATGCATTACTGTTATTAATACATCTAATAAAGTATCACATTGTTGAGATCTAAGTAAATTTAAATATTTTTTCTTTTTTCACTTTTGATATGTCTTTTCAAAACAAAATTGTGATAGGTATTTTCTAAAATAAATAGGTTTAAATATATTTTTAGTCTCTGAATTTTAAAATTAGTTCATTTTCAAATATTTTGACTAATTTAGTTTTTTATTTTTAGAAATATTTGAATTTAGTCATTTTAATCAAATTTTGTTAGATTTATCTGACTTTTCAAGCACATCTCATAATAGTATTTGAATTACTTATCCTATTTGACACATTTTCGTTTTAATGTTAATAATTTGATCGTAAAGTGCGTCTGAAACGTCAAAGAAACTTAACAAAATTTGGTTAAAATGACTAAATCCATGCATTTCTAAAGTTTGAGGACTAAATTAAATCAAAGTTTCACAAAATAACTAATTCCAATTTTCATCTAAAATTAAAGGACAACAACATATTTAACCCAAACAAATAATATCAATTCCATCGTCAGATTTGCAACTAGTTGGAGCACACACTTATCTCTTCTAATTTTACCATTAAGTGATCTTTACAACTTCACTTATTGAAGATGACACTAATTCAATTGAAAGCCTTAAGGAACGGAAGAGGGACCATATGATGCTCCATGGCTCTGCCCGCGATAAAAGGAAATGTTTTTGGAAGTGAAGTGTGGTAAGTGTTATGAGAAGAAGATTGTGATAGGGTTAGGTGGTGAAGCCTTTGGAATATTTATAAGGTAGAAAGAATAATTATTTAGGAACACCTAACATTTAAATGTTATCTAAGTGCTGGGAAAGTTTAACTCATTACAAAAACACAGGTTGGTGTTAAACAATGTATTGTCATCTCATGGAGCAAGTGTTGGAGAATTAATATAAATTATTATTTTTTAACTCATCATTCTAATCACTCTTATATTATTATTAGCGTACACACAAACACACAACAATTGTGTGTACCTATTTTTTAAAGATGCGTAATATTATATTAATAGGTGATGATAATGTAATGTTTTTAAATTAATATATAAAATAAAATTATATTTCGGTTAAATTACTCTTTTGGTCATTTTATTTGTCATGAAATTTCAGTTTGGTCCTCAAGTTTTTCGTTGTCTCAATTTGGTCCTCATTTTCTTAAAAATGACTCAATTTGGTCATCACGGTTAGTTTGACCAAACAGTGTTAAAGTCAACGCCACGTGTCAATTTCTGGTTTTTTTTAATTTTTTAATTTTTTTTTTAATTTTTTAAAATTTTTGACACGTGTCACTTCATAGTTGTGCCACGTGTCAAAATTTTTAATTTTTGACACGTGGCACAACTATGAAGTGACACGTGTCAAAATTTAAAAAAATTTAAAAAAATATTACAAAATATTAAAAAAAAAAAAACAGAAATTGACACGT